>ERZ791883.518-NODE-518-length-46108-cov-5.185026_pt1 | contig 46108 bp, 84 predicted proteins | sample MGYA00510160_ERZ791883 | MGnify/ENA primary metagenome ERZ791883 (study PRJEB30046, sample SAMN00792072) | human gut metagenome | study: EMG produced TPA metagenomics assembly of the A metagenome-wide association study of gut microbiota in type 2... | reverse complement strand
GTGAATTATGTTTATTATGTGAAGAAAGAAAAGTTTTCTCAGTTGCTGGAAAAGTTTTTTGACGGTTCGATTCTATGCAAGTATGAAAAAGAATCTCAAAAGTTTTTTCCAACGTCTCAAGAACAACTTGAAAAAGTTTTTTTGATCCTAGATAAATAAGTTTTTCAAAATAAAGTTTTTCAGATATAATGGATGCATGAATGATTATGTAAGTTTTCTATGCACACTATTAAATATAAAGATTCCAAAAGTTTACTTTAAAGAAAATGAAAAGTTTTATGATCTTAAAAATAAGCCAATCAATAAAGAACTTTTTCAAGTGAAAGATACCAGCATATGTACATCATACCCTAAAGAAAATGTAATTTGTGTGAACTTGGATTTATGCAAAGATAGAAGTCTAGTTTATATATATCTAGCTCATGAAATTAGACATTTATATCAATATGCATGTGTATATAAGAAGAATCAAAAAGTATTTTCTATGGATGAAAGAAGCGTTTCTATATGGAAAAATGAACTTGAAAGTTATAAGGATTCAAGCAGCAAACACTATGAGAATCAGGAAATAGAAAAAGATGCAAACTTGTTTGCAAACTTTATTGCGATAGTGATATTTAAAAGAGTTTTGGATATAAAAGAAATGGATCAAAAAGAATACGAGTTTAAAACAAAACTTTTCATGAACTTTTTCGCATCGAATCCAGTCAAAAAAAAGCTGATTCAAAAAGAAATGAGAAGACATTAAAAAAAGGACTTTCACAAGTCCTTTTCAATTTGTTTAAATAGTGCAGCAGTTCCGCGCGGTGCACGTTCAAGCATTTCAACCACATGAACATATTTACCATTTAATGACTTTTTGCCGTCTTTGTAGTATATCCATGATCCTTTTATGATGCCGTATGATTCTTTTTCTATTGCTTTTGGATGTTTTCGAGTTCCGGCCCATTCAATATATTTAAATTTGCATTTTTGAAGTTTTAAAATCTTTTTTTCTTCTTTCTCTTTTTCAAGATCTTTTTTCTTCTTTTCAAGTACCTGGATTATTTCAATTTTTGATAGTTCAATAAAATCAAGATCTAAACTATAGAAATTAGTTTCATTGAAATATGATCCCGTATGATGCCAAGAGCTACAGATTAGAAAAGCTTTTAAAACTTCTTTGCTATAAATTTTTAATTCTTTTTCTTGAAAGTCATTTCTAACATTTAAAACGCATTCTATAATATCGTTTTTAGTCCATTTTGAAAGTGGCTTTTCACCACTTTCATAAGCTTCATAAGCGCGCACGCTCATTTTATTTCCAATATATCCCATATATTTTTACCCCCTAAAATGGAAACTCAAACTCTTCTAACATTTTATTGATTTTTTGTTGTTCTGTTTCTGTAGTTGCTGCTTTCTTCTTTTTTGGTGCAGCTTTTTCTACGATCATTTTCTCGATTTTACCATTATTATACACATAGCTTTCTATAAGCTTGTTTCTATTAAAAACATCTATAGTTTTAAAGCTGGTATTATAAGTTGCTAGCAAGCTTTTTGATCCAGGCTTACAGATCTTAAAAAGATCCTTATTTAAAATATCAACATAGCATTTATAAATTTTGAAATAATAACAGATATCTTTTATTTCTTGGATATCAGGCGCGAAAAGTTCTTTTTTAGCTTCAGTATTGAAATATATTTGAATATCATAGTTGAAAAGCTTGTCAAGATCATGCGCCACGAACAACCTCAAGTCATTTGTTTGAGCTGCTGCATACATACATTTATTATGATCAAATTTAAAACCATGATCTTTTAAAACTTTTTCAGTTGAAGCGCTTGGAGTTCCTAACGCTTCAACGTAAATGTGTGGTTGTTTTCTTTCGTTTGTAACATAATAATTAAAATGGTTTCGTTCACGCTTCCACATTGTCATTTTTTAGCCCTCCTAAAATATCCAATGTATATAATGTGTTTACAAGTAGCCAAAGCTCGCGCGGTTCAAGCATCCAAGCAATGGTATCTAAACCATAGTTAAGATCATATAAACCGTTTAAATGTTTTGTAATTGTGTAAGGCTTGCAGCTAGATCCATTTAGTCGATCTAGTTTTTTTTCTGTAAACTCAATATATTCTTTATTATTCATTTTTAAAACCTCCATTCATTATCTTCAAAAATAGTTATAACAAGTGTATAAAGTTCTTTGCTTACTTGTTTAGAATCAACTAAAAGTTGATCATAATAAACGCGTATAACTTTTTCATTTTCGATATAAGCAAGATCATAAATAAATGATTTAATATGATCCGCAAGACATTCATAAAGAAAATCATATATAACAAAATTACCAGAAATAAGATCATTCATATATGATCTTATTCTTGCATATTTATGCAATAATTTAATTTCTAAAAGTTCCATTGTTTAACCTCCTGCAATTAATAAATAAATGGGAGTATGATATTTAAAAGGCCCAATATTATACCCATGATCAATGTAGATGTGCACGCTGCTAAATATAATTTTAAAAATGCAAGTATGAGCACCTTGAAGGCGCTCATCTTGTCAAGATCTTTGCGGGTTACCATAAACAAATAACTCCGTTTGAAGTTTCAGTATATCCATCATACTCAAGATCACACGCAAACGCTTCATAGTCAAAATATTTTTGTGCAATTTCTGGGAGGTTGTAACATTCTTCAATTAATTCATGCGCTACATCTTCCAACGTCATACCCTGATAAAAAGTATAATTTTCACTTTTTAAGTATTTTAAAGCGTCCTCATAGCTGCATACTTCCAATAAAGCAGTGAATACACTTTCATTATCTTCTAATGCTTCAGCCACTTCGTTAATATCGTCAATACTTGGATATTCACCGAATGCATCATACATATCGAACAATGAACAATAATAATCAGTTATAAACCACTCTTCATACATTGTGTTTTCTTTCACTCCAATGCTTTCAAGTTTATCTTGAAAATCGTCCTCATCGATTGGGAAACTGATCCACTTTCCAACCAATTCACCCTCGTTATATTTTCCTAAATTTGTAATATAAGCTTTCATTTCACACATAATCTTTACCTCCTTACTTTTCAATTATTTTTTTTAAAAGATATGCATTAAATGCTAACGATAGTAATAACGCTATTTTTAGTAGTTCCATATTTTAAAACGTGGTATAATATAAGTACCTAAGTGACTAAAATAAGTCACTTAGATATTTAGCAAGAAGCTTGAGGGCTTCACCGATTAAGAGCGTGTATATAATTTCGAACGTTTTGGATAGGTACGAAATCATGCGCTCTTTTTTTTCGCGCTTTTTTCTATCGCGACGTTTCATCGGTTTGCTACGTTTATACTTTGCCACGTTTGCACCTCCTTTCGTGTGGCTTGTCTCTTAAGACATTTACAATGTACATCATAAATATTACATTGTCAATAATAGAATGTAATATTTTTTATTTACAACGTTGTAGTTTGAATTTACAAAGTAAATATGATAATATACACATAAAGAAAGGACGGCAAAAAATGTTAAAAGAGAAAATAAAAGCGTTGTTCACGATGCGAAACAAAACACAAATAGAATACGCAAAACATATAAACCGTACGCGTCAATCATTAAGTAACACGATTTCAAACGATAGAATGAATTTAGGTGAGTTTATAAAGTTATGCGATTGGATGGGCTTGGAAATAAATATAATTGACAAGACAACAAAAGAAAAAATAATTGAATTAAATATAAATGATATACAAGAAAACAAAGACTAGACACGCAAAATTGAGCGTGTCTTTTTTCTTCTATGTTTACACCTCCTAAACTTATTTTTTTTAGTGCTCATTTTTTCAAAAAGCTTTTATCTTTTCAAACATGCACGCAAGTGCCTATTTAAAAGGCTTTTAAGCGTGTTCGGTTCTAGTCTTATAACATATAGTTAACAGACTAGTAATATATACATGTATGGACGTTGTGAACGTCCTTTTTTTTGTGGGGGTTTGCTTCAGTTCCAGGAAGACAATGGACGTGTTGGAGTGTATGGAGTTGATATATATAATCCAATATATTGGAGTGATGCAAGACTTATTGCATATATAAGAACGTGCGCGTGTGTTCTATTAATGTAGTCATGGCCATGTTATGAAACAACGCTTTCAACAATGCATGTTGAAACATCTTTCAACACAATAACAAATATATAAATGTCATATGACTGAAGCCGTGAACGTGGCGGCGTTGTGATAGCTGCATAGGTTTGATTTTTAACCCTGAAAGCGCCATAGCATGGGTCAGATCAGCATAGACCGCCCCTATCTTTCAAAAAGTTTTTTGCACTTTGGGGAACGGCGTGGGGAGTTCAAAAAAACTGGGTCACGGGTGTGCGACAAGGGGGTAAAATCTGAATTTCTTCATTTTGTACAGTGTACAAAGAAAAACCGTGATATTCTGTAGTCGTGAAGATTGGAAAACATCTTCTAGAACAAACAAGGTAGTTCTTGGATTGTTTCATTTTAGTGCCCGTTGAAAAAAGATCTGTGGAAACATGGGTCTTTTTTCATATCACTGCATTCAAAGTATTTACTGTTAGTTTTTGTCGTCCTTTAAATCTGTTAACTGTAGTTATGGTCAAAACTTTGAATGTAGCGATATGAAAAAATATTATGGTTCAGAAGCAACAAAAACAGGTGCTAGAAATTATGCTAGAAAATTTTACTCAAGCAAGGCTTGGGAAAAGAAAAGCAAAGCGTATAGAAAGGCACATCCACTTTGTGAAAGATGTTTGAAAAAAGGTATCTATACCAGGTCGACTTGCGTGCACCACAAAGTGCACATTGACCAGGACAACTATAGAGATGTACACATTCTATTTGGCGATTCTAATTTGGAAGCGTTGTGTGACTTATGTCATGCAGAAGAACATTCCAAACGTAAACCATCTTTTGAGTTTGATGAAAACGGAATGCTTATAGGATGTGGAAGGGAGGATGATGAATGCAAAAAGGAGCATGGAAAAAAAGAATCAATTCACAACTAGAGAATTTAGGCACATTTTCTCCTGAATATTCGGTTGCGGTTGATTCACTTGCAGATGCATTGGCCCAATATGATTCAACAATGAAGCAATGGAGAGATTCAAGTAAAGCAAATGGCTACAAATCACTACAGATGGTTGTTGAATATACGAACAAGGGCGGTGCAACGAATTTATCACGCTCGCCATACTACATTATTACCGTTCAATTACGTGATCAGATCATGAAGTACTGCAAAGAACTTGGCTTGTCACCTACTTCACTTTCAAAAACAACAGAAGTATCCGGAAAAAAAGGTGATGAATTGGATGAGTTCATGAGCAGATTTAAATGAAATATCTAGACATTTATAAAGAACGTATTAAATCGGGTGAAGATGTAGTCGGTAAGTGGATAAAGCTTAATCTTCAATATGTTGAAAGAGGTTTAGCAAATGGAGATTTCTTCTATGATGAGAAAAAAGCAGAAATGCATATAGCGTTTATTGAAACGTTTTGTCATCACGTAGAAGGAAAAACAACAAAAGTGAAGCTTGAGCCTTGGCAAAAATACTATATTGCGTGCATATTCGGACTTGTTGATAAGAATGGAAAAAGGCAGTTTCGTGAAATACCTACGGTCATGGGCCGAAAACAAGGAAAATCATTTATTTGTGCAGGTATTGAACTTGATGTTGGATTCACGTCTGATGAAGCAGGTATGCAGATATACAATATAGCGCCAAAGTTAAAACAAGCGCAGATCATTTACAACGTTCTGTATCAAATGATGGAACACTCTAAAGCGTTGAGTCAAAGAGTGAAAAAACGTAGAACAGATATCTACATGAAACAGAACAACTGTAGATGGGAGCCAATTGCCTTTGCATCTAAGAAGTCAGACGGATTTAACCCATATTTGACAATCTTTGATGAGTTTGCAGCCTGGGAAGGTGAAGCGGGTATGAAAATGTACAACGTAATGTTGTCGGCAGGTGGTGCAAGACCTGATCCACTTTATATTCCTGTAAGTACCGCAAACTATATTGATGAAGGATTATATGATGAATTATTTGTTCGTGGAACATCTGTTTTACTTGGTACGTCTGATGAAAAACAAATGTTGCCTTTCTTTTATATGATTGATGATATTCAAAAATGGGATGATCCTATTGAATTAAGAAAAGCAATGCCAAACCTTGGAATATCGGTTTCTTATGAATATTTGCAGAATGAAATTTTAAAAGCACATAGCTCACCTACATATAAGGCTGAATTCATAACAAAGTATGCGAATATCAAACAGAATTCAACGGAAGCGTTATTTAGTGCAGAAGATATTAACAAAGTTAAAGGTGAAGAACTTAGATTTGAAGATTTTGCACATACATATGCAGTTGGTGGAATTGACTTGTCACAAACAACCGATTTAACAGCCGCATCTGTAGTTATACGAATTCAAGAGCAGGACTACATATTTACTCATTTTTGGCTTCCAACATTAAAAATTAAGGAGTTAGAAGAAAGAGACAAAATACCATATACAAGATTTATTCAATTGGGATATTTAAGTCCAAGTGGGGAAAATTTTGTACGGTATGAAGATGTTACGGAATGGTTTGAAATGCTACGTAAGAAATACAAGATTTATTGTGTAGTCGTTGGATATGACCGTTATTCGGCTCAGTATCTTGTGGATGATATGAAGAAATATGGATACAAGATGGATGATGTCATTCAGGGAACTAACCTTACACCGGTTATTAATGAATTTACAGGATATGTAAGAGATGGATTTGTTCATACAGGAACAAATGGACTTTTACAAGCACACATGTCTAGTGTGGCATTAAAGAAAGTTGCGGAGGACAATCGTGTTCGCATGATTAAAACTGATCCAAGAAAACATATTGACGGATATGCATCTGTTATTGATGCATATACAGTAAGACAAAAATGGTGGGATACATTTAAATACCGCCTTGAAAACAAGAAAAGGAAGGTGAATTAGTGGCTAAAAGCAGAAGAAAAAGATTTGGTTTGCTAGGAAGTCTATTAGGACTAAATAAGCCAGCACCTAAACAAAATCAATTACATTCAATGTTTGCAAGCTTAGGTGGATATTCACCAGTGTATTCATCCTATGATGGTGGAATATATGAGATTGGACTATGCAGAGCATGTATCAATCGAATTGCTACATCATGCGGAAAGGCTTCACCTGAACTTACAAACCAAGAATACAAAAGCAAGATATATAACTATTTGGTTAAGAAAAAGCCAAATCCTTATATGACAGCTAGTCAATTTTACAAAAGGCTGGCAACTATATATTTTGCAGAAAACAATGCTTTCATTATTCCAATTGAAGATGAATATGGAATGATAAAGGGATTGTGGCCAGCAGTACCAAGTCAGTGTCAGTTAAAAGAAATCAATGGTGTAGTTTATATTTATTTTAATTTCATCTATGGCGAAACAAAATTGATTGAATATAGCAAAGTAGGGCATTTAAGGCAAATGCAGTATAAAAATGATTACTTTGGTGATACTAATGATGCATTTGATACAACAGCTAAATTGATGCTTGCTCAGGAAGAAGGAGCAATCAATGCAATCAAGTCGAGTTCTATTGTTCGATTCTTAGCTAAAATTTCAACACCAATTGACGATGATGAGGATTATAAAGAACAACAAAACATGATCTTGAGAAATAACCTGAACAAGAATGAAACAGGTGTATTCCTTGTTGATAATCGTTTTGATGAAGTAAAACCGATTGAAAGTAAACCACTATTAGTGGATGCCAAGCAGAAGCAAGCAATTGAAAATAGTGTATATAGCTATTTTGGAATTAGTGAAGCTATTTTACAAAATAAATATAAACCTGATGAATGGAATGCATTTTATGAATCAATTATTGAACCATTCTTTATTGAAGTTGGAGAAGTGTTGAGTGGAATGCTATATTCCGTAAATCAGATTATGAATGGTAGTGAAATCATTCTTACAAGCGATCGTTTACAGTATGATTCGACACAAACAAAATTAAATGTTGCGACTCAAATGTTCGATAGAGGAATGATTGATACGAATGGGGCATTAAATATCATGAACAAAGCGCCTTTACCAGATGATGAAGGTAAGAAACGTTTTATTCGAGGTGAATATATCCAGGTAACTAAATCAAATCAAGGAGGAATTAGTTACAATGGGGAAACCGAACCACAGCAAAATCCAAATGCGCTCGATCCCGTTCCAAATGAACCCGGTGACGGAAAATAAACGGATTGATACTCAGTACTATGTTGAAGGATATGCTACTACATTTGAACCTTATGTGCTTTATCGAGATTACGAAGGTAATGATGTATATGAGTTGATTGAGCGTTCAAGTTTGGATAACGCTGATATGAGTGATATCATCTTCCAATTTGATCATGGAGGAATGGTATATGCACGTACAAGTAATGGTTCACTTATTGTTGAAGTAGATGAACATGGATTGTTTGTTGCAGCAGACTTAGGAAGAACAGAAGCGGCCAAGCGCTTGTACGACAGTATTCAGGCAGGAATGGTGACTCAGATGTCATGGAGATACATGGTGGATGAGGAATCATATAATAGGGATACAAAGACGTGGACAACACGTAAAGTATCAAAAATTTATGATGTTTCAGCAGTGTCGATTCCTGCAAACGATCAAACATCTATTGAAGCAAGGGCAAAGTCTTTAATGGATGAGGAACGGGTTAAAAAAGAAAATGAAAAGAAACGAGAAAGACTGAGTTTGTTGTTGCAGATTAAGGAGGCTATTAATTAATGTTTACAGAGCAACAACTAGCAGCATTCAATGCAATGAATCACGAACAGATTCAAAAAAGATTTAAAGAAATTCAAGATGAGGTCAACAAAAACGATCCTAATACAAACTTGGAAATGTTACAGGCAGAATTTGATATCTTGCAAAAGCGTGACAAAGAGTTACAAGGCAAGGTAGCACAACGTCAAGCGTTCTTAGATACTATGGCAAAATCTATTGTAGATGAAGATGAAGCTTTTGTTACACAACAGGAACAAGCTCGTAGCAAAGCACATCCATCAATGCCTACAAACTTGTCAGAACGTAAAAAAGGAATGGAAGACGGTATGGAGTATCGTAGTGCATTCATGGAATTCGTTCAAAAAGGAAAACAGTCAGAAGTTTTAAGACAACGTAGTGCAGAAGCAGGTGTAGCAGCCGATCTAGGTATTTTAATTCCTGAAACAATTGTTCAGAAAGTAATGACTGAATTAAGTAAATCACGTGGTTACTTATACAATGCAGTATTACATACAAATTTCCGTGGTGGTGTTAAATATCCTATCGGTTCATTCAAGGCTACATTTAAACGTATCACAGAAACAACAGTGTCTGATCGTCAAAAAGCCGGTTCTGTTACAGAATTTGTACAATTTGGATATCTGATTGGTGAAATCCGTTTAGCACGTACATTATTACAGACTGTATTGACTGTAAATGCATTCGAAACTGAATTAGCAAAAGTTATTGTAGAAGCTTATTTGGAAGCTATGGATCGTGAAATTTTAACAGGTAACTCTGCAAATAATGAATGTGAAGGTATTTTAACAGAAGCTAATAAAGTAAGTGGAGGACGTATTAAAGCCGATCACATTATTGAATTTACGGAAGCAGAAATGAAAGATTGGAAATCATGGCAAACAAAATTGTTCGCAAAGATTCCTTTATCAATGCGTAAATTAAAACCAGAGTTTGTAATGACTCCTGCTACATATGAAGCAAACATTAAAACGTTGGCCGACGATAATAATCGCCCTGTTTATGCAGAAACATATAATCCTATTGATGGTGCAGAACGTGCAACATTCAAAGCTAGAACAGTTAATTTCGTTGAAAACGATACGTTTAAAGATTTTGATGAAGCACAAAACGGTGAATATTTCGGAATGTATTGGGTTGGAAAAGAAGCCTATGCAATCAACTCAAATATGCAGTTTGGTGTGAAGAAGTACTGGGATTATGAAAAGAATGAAGAAGTAACTCAGGCTTTAGTTATCAATGATGGTAAAGTATTAGATCCTCAATACATCTTCTTGTTAAAAAAAAAAAGTAGCTTAAGCAATGGAGATGTTACAAAAGATGAAAGCCAGGCAGAAGCACATTCATTAAATGATGAAGAACCTATTTTATTAGATGATGAGCCTAAGAAAACCACTCGAAAAAGCAGTGCGAAGAAAGCTTAGGTGATAGATAATGGCGTTCAATATTTCTGAAAGCCTTCTAGAACGTGTTAGAACTGCTGCTACAAGAGCTAAATCACATGCTTATGATGATGAAATCAAAACGTATATCAATGCATGTTTATACGATTTGGATAGATTAAATATCTTATTTGATGAAGATGATTTAGAAGATGAAATTGTAGTAGCGGTAATAGCATATGTAATGTCAAAATTTGGTACAACGGATGCTTCAAATAAAGAATCAATGGCTAAAACATATGAGGATTTACGTCAGATTCTTATGACAGATAAATCCCATAAGAAGGTGAAATAGTATGGCATATGAATATACTCGTGAGAATAATCTTTATTATGATGTGGCATATCTGATTGAAAAAGAAAGATATGTGGATGCAGATGGTGTGGAACATGTTAATGAAACGGAGAAGGAAGTATTTTGCCGAGTTGGTGGAATTTATTCAAAAGAATTTAATGAAGCCTACCAGGCAGGCATACAGTTAGCGTATAAGCTTGTTATTCCTACTATTGATTACAATGATGAAACGACAGTGAAATACAACGATAAAAAGTATGCGGTGTATCGTACATTCCCATCCGGAGATACGATTGAACTATATGTTCAACAGGATGCTGGAGAATGGAAACAGTAACGGTAAGACAACAAATCGTTGCTAAATTCACTGAACTTTTAGGTGAAGGACAATTTGTATATGGCAGTTTCAAATCAAAACCCCATACCCCATATGGGAATTATGCATTGGATTATACAAATAATTACTTTGCAGACAATAGAACGTATTGTAAGATTGGAACTTACATATATAGATTAGTGACTGATCAAAAAGACTTTGAATTAGAAGCTAAAATCGAAGACATGTTTGATGAATTAGAAATACCATACCAAACCATCACAGATGAAGATATAAACACTCAAAAAGTACACTGTACTGAATGGACGGTGACATTAGTTGGCCGTCAATGATGTATATTGCGATATGTCGCAGCTTGGGCCTGAAATCAGAAAGATGATTCAAGAATATAAAGAGCATTCTTTGGCGCAGATTGATAGAGCAGTAGAAGAAACTACAAAAGATTCTAAAGACATTGTTAAAGCTAAGGCCAATGTAGAAGATAGAAACACACGCAGAAAGGGCAAATATAAAAGATCTATAACATATAAGATAGAACGTGAATTAGCTCATACTCGCGGTGTTATTTATGCGAGTGGCCATGAATACTCATTAACTCATTTACTAGAAAACGGACATAATTTATGGAATTCTCCTAGACGTACACGTGCATTCAAACACTGGAAGGATGGAGAAACAAACGCAATCAAGGAACTGCCAAGTTTAATCGAAAAATATTTGAAAGGATAAAAACTATGGCAGAAAAAAACAAAGTACGATTCGGTCTAAAAAATGTACATGTATGTTCTATTACAGAAAGTGCAGGATCAATTACATATGGTAAGCCTACTGCATGGAAAGGTGCTAAATCATTAACACTAGATCCAGAAGGAGATACAAATACATATTATGCAGATAACACTGCGTATTTCACAACGAATACAAACAATGGATATTCAGGAAATTTGGAAATGTCTGAGATTCCTGAAGAAATCGAAAAAATGATTTTCAATACAGTGACAACAGAAGAAGGTAACTTAGCAGAAGATGCAAATGTGTTGCCTAATAATGTTGCGTTGATGTTCCAATTTGAAGGTGATGTAAGTGCTACAAAACATATCTTCTATAAGGTTGTATTTGCTCGACCAAATGTAGAAGGTGAAACAAAAGAAGAGAGCACTGATCCAAAAACAACATCAATGGATATTACGGCTGTTCCTGTAGAACAAGGTGATCATCAATGGGTAAAGTCAAAATGTCGTAAAGGTGATACAAATTATGAGAGTTTCTTTACAACTGCTCCAACATTACCTAGTCCAAAAGCTAGTGAAGTGAGCCAGGAAGAAGGTACACCAGTAGTTGTACAAAGTGATGATGGAAAGGAAGTGAGCACATTATAAGAGGGGCAACCCCCTCTTTGTGAGGTTATATGGAACAGACATTAACTATTGATGGTAAAAAATATAATTTATTGTATAAAGGCAAAACGGCTAGCATTTATAGAGATTGTTTCAACAGAGATTTGTTAGTGGATATTCAGGAAGTGCAAATCAAATTTGGTGAAGCTATCGAAAAAAATGTTCGTGAAGGAAATCCTGATCGAGATCCTTATTTCGTTTTATTGCAAGCAAACGGATCTTTATTTTTTGAAAGATTAGTTTGGGTATGTATCAAGACGTATGACACATATCATGGAAAAGAAACAAAAGCGTTCCAAGATTTTGTGGATGAAATTGAAGATTATCAAACCTATGTAATGAGTGGAGTTGTAATTCTAGAACAAATTATCAATGCAAATAAAGCAACGGTAAAAGATGAATCCGATGAAGTGGTTTCAGATGATAAAAAAAAAGAAGCGTAAGCTACACTGATTTAGTATTAGGTGGATTAAATTTAGGATTAAAAATAGATGAAATAGAGGATATGGGCATAGGAAGATTGTTTGATTTGATTATTGCGCGTGGAAATATGCAGTCCAAAGTAAATAATTCAAAAAACAAAATTCGTATTCGTAAAGCAATCCAAAGCGACTTTGACAGATTTTAGGCAGATTTTAGGAGGTACTAAAATTGTCAGGTTACAGTCAAGTAAGAGGTATCTCCGTAAAAATTGATGGAGATACTACTGGCTTTCAAAAAGCAATTAATAAAATAAAATCCGAAACAGCAGGATTAGATAAAACAATGTCGAAACTGAAATCTTCTATGAAATTCAACGAAGGAGATTTTCAGTCCTTTGCGACATATCAGAACTTGTTACAAGATAAAATCAAAAGCACAACTAAGCAATTGGAAGTCTATAACAAGAAACTGATGAATTATCCAAAGACACAGAAGCAGTGGGCCGATGCAGTTTCTTCTGCTACTAAGTCTGTTGATAATTACACTCATACGTTCAATTCTTTGAATAAAGAATATACAGATAACAATAAACAAATCAATGCATGGAAAGAAGCTATTGCGAATGGTACGCGTTCGGCAGAACAAGGTGAAAGTGCTATCCAAAGATTAGCTTCACGAAATGTCACTTTAAAAGAAGCAATGGATGATTGTACTTCAGGCATTGCCGAACAAAAAAAGGTATTGGTTGATTTAGGCAGTACATACGAAGATTCTCAACGCACATATCTAGGTTTAAAAGCGGGTGCTTTAGGACTTAAAAATGAATTGGCAGGTATGTCAAATTCATTCATTTCAACGAATGAAACATTGTTAAGACTGTATGATACGTTAGGAAAAGTAAGTTCAAAAGCAGAACAGTTTGCGAACACTGTAAAACCATTGTCTATGTTATCTTTTGCAGGTATTGCAGCCGCTACTAAGACGGCTATTGAGTTTGAGGATGCATGGACTGGTGTTACAAAAACAGTAAATGCAACCCCTCAACAGTTTGAAAAAATCAATAAAGGATTAAAAGATCTAGCTCAAAATACATCAAGTACATATCAAGACATTGCCCATTATGCAGAGCTTGCAGGGCAGATGGGTATCCCTACAGATTCTATTGTTGGATTTACTAAAACTATTACAGAATTGGGTGATACTACAAATCTTGTTGGTGAAGAAGCAGCACAAAGTATTGCCAAGTTCTCAAACGTAATGGTTTCACAGTCTAAAAAGACGAATACATATTATTCTCGTTTAGGTTCTACAATTGTAGATTTGGGAAATAAATTCTCTACAACCGAAGCAGATATTATGGATATGGCTACTAGATTAGGTGTTGCAGGTAAGATGGTAGGCTTTAATTCTAACCAAGTATTAGGATTATCAACTGCATTATCTTCATTAGGTATTGAAGCTGCTGCGGGTGGTAGCTCTGTTTCTAAAATGTTAAAGAAAATTGATATATCTGTTTCTACAGGAGATAAGAACCTACAAAAGTTTGCGGAAGTGTCTGGTATGACTTCTCAACAATTCCAAAAGGCTTGGGGAGAAGATGCAGCGGGAACATTCTTAAAGTTTGTAGAAGGTATTGGAAAATCGGCGGATGTTACAAAAACATTGGATGAATTGGGCATTAAGGAAGTACGACAAGCACAGGCAATGGGTGCTTTGGCACAAAGTTCGGATGTATTGGCTAATGCATTAAATGTTTCTAAAAATGCATGGAATGACAATACGGCAATGGCAAACGAAGCAGAAAAGCGTTATGCAACTTTGAAATCTCAATTATCTCAAACATGGGAAGCTATTAAACAAGCTGGTAATGAATTAGGTCAGGCATTTACACCTACTTTAACAGATCTATTAAAGATAGTAAAAAAGGCAGCTAACGCATTCTCTAATTTAGATGAAGGTACGCAACAGACAATCGCAAAGATGTTATTGTTGACGGCAGCCGCTTATCCAACCGCAAAAGGTGTAAGTAAAGTAGCTGGTGCAACGCAAGGTGCTGTTAAATTCTTTACTAAAGCACATCCAGGTTTACAAAAGGTAGCTGATGGATTTGGGGATACTGCAAAAGCAGGGGAATTGGCAAGTACTTCTATCGTTTCGTTAGGAAAAGGTTTTGTGTTAACACATCCAGCAATCACGGCTGTTACAGTTGCACTTGGTGCTTTCGCAGGTGCTGTTGTTTGGGCGGATAAAAAGCGCAAGGAAGCGATGGAAACTGCAAATAAAGAGCTTGCATATAAAGATACAGATTATGCAGTTACATTAAAAGTTATTGATGGTTATGAGAAGTATGCAAAGTCAATGTCTAAAACCAAGACAAGTATGGGTGAAATTGTAGCTCAGTATACGCAAAACAACAAAACCGCAAGTCATTTGATGAAAACAATTGAAGATCTTAACGCAAAAGAATCTTTAAATGCTACACAAAAGACTATGCTTGCAGAAGCGGTTAGGGAGTTAAATCAACTTTATCCTGATTTGGGGGTAGAAATTGATGAGAATACTGGCAAGCTAAATCTTAATGAGGATGCGAACTATAAAAGTATTGATGCAATTAAAGAACGTATTACTCAGATTCAAGAAGAAGCAAAACAAGAAGCACTTGCAAGTATCGCAAAGAAAAATGCCGCTGCTCAATTAAAAGCGGAATTAAAGAATGCAGAGCTTACGGAAAGTATAAATAGTACAACGGATTCTTTAAGAAAATTAAGTGCAGAATATGCAGCAGGCCATATTTCGATGCAAGATTACATGAATCAATCGAGTGCATTGAGGGAATCAATTTCTACATTATGTACGGATTTAGCAGACTCTTATACGAAATTGCACGAAACTCAGACACAATCCATTCTTCAATCTAACTACTTAGAAACACAGTCGTTTGAACAGATGGGAACAACCATGAAGGCACAATTGACTGATATTGCAGCACAGGCAGCGCAATCAGGTATTCAAATTCCACTTGGTATTCAAGAAGGAATTACAAACGGTACTGCAAATGCGGTAGAAGCAGCCAACTATATGGCTACTTTAATGAATATGAATCAACTTGTTGATGAAGCCGGTACGATTGGTGGCTCTATTCCTATGAGTGTAGCAAACGGAATCCTGGCGAATTGTGGAAGTATTTCAGAAGCTACTAACGCAATGAACAATTTAATCACTTTAGCAAACGCAGTAAAATCTGCTGGAATGAGTGGAGAACAAATTCCTACAGATGTTGCAACAGCAGTTGCGAATGGACAAATGTCTGTAAGTGATGCAGTAACAAAGATGATGTCAGACACAGATCCTAAAATTAAAAAAGCCGGAGAAAAGATGAAAAAAGAATCTCAGAATTCGGTTACCGGTATTGCGGATGTATTTGCGAATGATGGTACTACATCATCAGCCGTTGGAAAAATGGGCGGAAAGATGGAAAAATCTTTGCAACCTCACTTAGACGGTATGGTTACAAGCTCCGCTATAGCTTATACAGATATTAAGTCAAATATCGATAAAGCTCAAAAATATGCGGACGATCACCCTATCACTGTTACACATACAACTATAAAAAAGACAAGAGTTGTTGAAGGTGATAACAGTAAAAATTATTTTCCACAATCTTTGTTTAATGCGGATAAACCTGTGGTTGACACAGATATTATGCCAATGAGTGCAGATGCAATTGCTACATATTCTGATATCAGTCCGTATGCATCTGTTGCGAATGCTACAACAGCTATTATGGGTGGAACTACATCACGAAGCGGAAGCGTAGGTAATATAAATTTGAGTGCAATCACAAATAGATTGGATCAAATGATTAATGCGATTGGAAATTGTGATCTAACAATCAATCTACAGCCTATGCAATTGGATGGAAATGTTGTTACAGATACTGTACAAGAAATTATATCAATTCGAGACATGTTGAAATCATGGGGAAATGGAGGTTCATAGAATGTATCATTTTAGATTTACACCTGAAAATAAACTGCGTTATACGCAAAATATTATGTATTTATTAAAGGTAAGTGAGCGTCCTGTTATTCCTATGGCAGAGGAAATTGTAGAAACATCTACACTTGGTGACGGTACTACATCGTATCGTCATACAGGTGTATATCAAGATCGCAAAATTCCTATCAAATGCAACTTTGTTTTAAATAGCAAGAAAGAATATCTAGATCGTATCTATAAAATCCAACAATATTTCAATGGAAATAAAGGAATATTGGAGTTAACTAGTGATGATAGAGAACATTATTGGAAGGTAAAAAATGTAACGTTTGATATAGATTCAAGAGACTTTGGACGAGGAAGCGAATTTACAATCACATTTATTTGTGAACCTTACAGATACGTAAATAAGTATTCAAGACCATACGATATTGTAAGTGGAAAAAAGGTAGAACTTGCGAATTATTATGAAACAGCATATCCGATCTATCGTTTATATAACACTTCCATGAATGCGAAAAACATTACGATCAATTGTAATGGAAATAATTTTACAATCACAAATCCTTTTAACGGTACATCGGATATTTCGTATGTTGAAATCAATACAGAGAATTCTTATATGAAAACATACTATAAAAATGGAACGTATAAATATGACACATTGAAAACAAGTGGATCTTTTGACGGGCTTAAGTTTAATTATGGTTCAAATAATGTATTGATCACAACGGATATTGGTGCTATTCGTGCAGAAATTATACGTAATTATAGGGAGAAATAAAGATGATTCATTTATTCTTTTCTAGAAAAAAAACAACATATGCACAAATGAAAGAACGTAATGGAGATGTGATTTTAAAACATTGTGTTAGTGCAAAAGCAGTGTTTGAAAGAAATTCTATTTGGTGCGTAGAAATAGAATTCCCAAAAAGTGATTTGATGGGTATGGAAATCAGTGATGAATCCGTGTTTAAAGTGGATATAAATTTTGAAGAACCACAGTTATATAGAATTGCGTATCCAAAATACAACAAACAAAAAGATACATATACATGCTATGCAACACATGTGTTCTTTGATTCACAAAAAGAAGTGTTTGTGTTTGATGATCGTACTATGAGTGGTACGTGGCAAGATGCAGTGAATACCGCAAATGATATTATCACAAATTCACGGCCAAATTATCCTTATAAAATTTATGGACATGGAAAATATGCAAACTATGCCAACGTTAATGCTGAGGATGAAAAAATCGTTTATTTCCGAAATGTTCAGAATAGTGGGTATTGTTTGGATGTTCCAGGCGCAAGTGAAGATGCATCTATACAATTACAGATGTATCAAAGAAACAGAACGTCTGCTCAAACTTTTATGTTGAAAAAAATTGGTTCAGACAGATTTGGAAGCATATACGGGATTTTATCGTTGTGTTCATGTAGATGGCTTAAATTGGATGCAGGAAAGGTTGTGTTAGGCAGTCTATCTGAAAGTCCTTCAGACAATTCAGAAAAATGGTGGTTCATTAATAATGGTTCTAGTTATGAAATTGCACCATATGGAAACATATATTATGGCATCTATCCTAGTTCGACGAGTATTGGCAATGGTAACAAAGTTGTTGTTGCTGATAGAGGTACTGCCGAAGTTGGAAATGCGTGTAAATGGATGATTGAAGATGTGGATTCTACACAAACGGCATATTGGATTCGATATAATTTGATTCAATGTTTGTTTGGGACAGAAGAAAATTCTATGATGAACCGATGGCCTGAATGTGAAAATAACAGATATGTTGCGATGTTCAACAATTATGATTGTTACTTTGGAAATCCAGATTACTATGCTTCCAATTTGAAACCAAATGGTTTCTTTATAAGTAATAAAGAAATGTCTGAATACACTAAGAAAAAATCAATGGAAAATGTAGTTACCGGAATCATACCGAAAGCGTATAATGGACGACTTCTACCAAATCACGAGATTGTCAAGGCTAGTAATTGGGATACAGATGAAATTCACAGAATTGATGTAAAAGAATATTCCGATATCAAATTGATGGCGGATGATTCACAAGCAAAGAAAACAACACTGGGCGTATTTACAAATGAAGCGAATTTTAGAAACTATCTTAGAATACAGACAAAAAAATCTTTGGAGAAAGAACTGCAAGAACCAAAAACAGAAACTTCTATTAAATTTGAAGAACTATTTTCATCTAATGTGCCTGATGCACAGATGTTAAAGTTAAATGATTCGATTTATGTAGAAACTGATTTTGGAAAACGAGAAAGGTTTTATTTAAATAAATTGACCTATAACTTGATTACGGAACGTCCTGAAGATTTAGATCTTGTATTAGAAAGTGAGGTATAACATGGCGATTGTATATAGTCATTTAACTGTAAGTCTTACAAAAGAAAATTCTGATTTAACGTTGGAAATGCTTCAAGGAGATACAGGACGAGGACTTATTGTATTTGTGAGCGATGATGTGATTGTAGATGAACCTTCAGAAACTGACTCATCATTAACGGCTACTATGTGGATTGAAAAACCAAGTGGATTAAATGTAAGTGTGGATGCGACTAGTGTATCACGATTTGAAAACTCGAATGCATATGAAATTACATTTTCTGACACAGAAACGTTTGCAAATATTCTAGCAGAAGCAGGTATTGTAAGTGCTGAAATCGTATTGAGTTCAGATAATACATTTGTAACTTCATTCACATTTAAAATTAAAGTTGTAAAGAATTTTGCGTTAGATAGTGGTATTGATTCAACAGAAGATTTTAAAAATCTGTTAGATGCGATTGCAAAGGCACAAACAACTATTAAAACATTGGAAGGATATCAAAAACAATTTGATGATCGATTAAAGCTTACTGTAAATGTACGTAGTGGAACTACAAATCCTACTGTACAAGATGGTGATAAAGCTGGGGATATCTATATCAAATACGAGGAGTAGTGTATGACTGTTTTAGCAACATTACCATATAATCAGTATTTAATACTTACGTTTGAATCTTACAACGAGAGATACGAAGGTTCGTATCCTAATTTAAAATTTAAAGCGGATGTAAGGTTTAAGTACACCGGAAACTTCAAAATCCAAGCAAACAATGTTGTTACTCTTGGAGGACTTTCTAAAACTATTTCAAGGTGGGATTTAAATTATATTCAGGATTCAGGATGGTATTATCTAGGAGAAATTAATGAACCTATGTACTGCAATAGACAACGGTATTTTGAATGGAATGCGAGTTGTCAAGGATGGCCTAATTTATCAGGAATAGCAAGATTGACTACACCATTAATTGATTTGCCATCATATGATGCATGGATATCAGGTGTTGGAAACAATGACATTTCAATTTTTGGAAAGTTGAAAACGAATCCATATAACTTATATACATTACGTTTATATTCTAATAAAGATGAACAATTTGTAAGTAATAATTTAAATGGAAATTATTCTTTTACTGATCTTACTCAGAAAACAGAATATGAATTTCATGTAGAATCTTATATGGCAGACTGTAGCGGAAATAGCTTGTCACAAACGGTATTAAAGACCACTACATTGGAAAACTACGCTTCTGTATATGTAACTTATGTAGATTTTGAAATTATCAAAGGTAGTGGAAATACAGATGATGTGAAATTCACTGTACATACATCGGATGATGGACATGTTAAATCAGTAACATACAAAGATGGCTCAAGTCAAAACACAGTGGATTCTAGAGAAGTTAAGCTATATTCTGTTCCAAAAAATACAGAAAGAACGATTCAAGTACTTGTTACAGATTCATTAGACAGAACATCTTCATGGGTGAACGTTAAATTCAATACAACGTTTACTCATATGGAAGTATGGCAGTTTGATGGAATAAGATGGAAGCGTGGCTATTCATTAGCAGTTACACAGAATAGAAGTAATTATCAGTTATGCAGATTATTTGTTTTTGATGGATTGGAATGGAAAAAAGCAATTCTATATAAATAGAAAGGAGCATATATGGAAATAAAAAACAAACAAATCACAATAAATAAAGGAGATACGATTATTACTGATGTTTCTTTTAATTTTAAAAGTGGAAATACGTTTATACCAGGAAATAATGACAAGGTTCAATTTGTGATTATGAACAACTCAAGAGTTATTGAGTGTGTGGATATTAAAGAAGATTTGAAAATCAAATGTCCATCAGATGCTCTTACAGAAGGTACGTACAAATGGATGATCACTGTAGAAACAAATGGAATTCATGATACACCACTTTCAGGGATTTTAGTAGTTAGGAGTGTATAAAATGGCAAAGTTAAATGCAACACTTAGTTTTGATTTAGATGCATATGCAGGTGTAGGAAATGAAACGTTAGTTGTAGATGCAAAGACACGTGAAATATATATACCTGATCCTGAAAATGTATTTGGTGTTCAATATGATAAAGATTCTAAATATGTAAAATTTAAAGTTATGAATGTAGTATCGGAAGTATTTAAGATGGAAGATGCTTTCATTCGTATAAACTATAGAGATTCAAAAGGGATTGTTGGTTCATCTTTGGCTGTGGATAAGGTCACTTACTATGACACATGTGAATTCTCTTGGGTTGTTCCAAATAATGCGCTAAAGAATAAAGGAGATCTTTATTTCGTGGTTAGTGCTGTGATTGTAGATGATGACGGAGTGATTCAAAAACGTTGGGCAACAACACTTGCTAGAGTAGTTACTCCTGAAAGTATTTATGCAAAATCATCTTCATTAGATCAAAATGAACGAGATGAGATTGCAACTATGCTTTTACTGGTTTCAGAAGAATGCACAAATGCAGTAAATCAAATTAAAGATGCTAGAGACACAGGTATCACGAAAATAAATGGTATCAAGGATTCAGGAGTGCAAGAATTAAATGATTTAATTTCAAAATATGGAATTAGAGTTAATGATTTAAGTGTTCTTAAGTCTAGAGTAGATCAATTATTTAACTCCGGAAACTTGCCTGATGCCAATACTGAAATAACAGACATTCGTATTGGGTATGATGGAACAATTTATCCGACAGCTGGAAATGCTGTTAGGCAACAAATTGCAGATATTATGGATATGATTTTAGAAAATCATTTTTATACTTTATTGCTTTTTGATAATGAAACAACTCTAGTTGATGAAAATCAAAACACACTTCTTGCAGACTGGAAATATAAAGTAGAATAGGAGGACAATATGCAAGGAAAACAATTTACAGATTTAACGAAAGCAAGTGTTTTAAAAGATAGCGATATCTTTGCAGTTCATGATGGAAATGGGCTAAAGAAATCAAGCATGGGTGATGTGACGGCGTATATGTCGGATAAGTTCAGTAACCCGAATTTGTTGATTAATCCCAATTTTAAGATAAATCAGAGAGGAAAAGCAGAGTATACAAGTGATGGGGTAGTAAGATATACAGTAGATAGATGGAGAAATTTATCTTTAAATGTAAATGCCTCTACAGATGGTATATCACTATCCGCAGACAGTCAAAATAATGACGGTGGATTTTTTGCACAGGAATTGGAAAGACCAATTGATTCAGAAACATTATTTACATTGAAGGTGGATTCAGTAACTGGAAGTATTGTAGTTTCAGTTATGGACAGTACATCTAATGGAAACAATTTAAATATTACAACGAGTGGGATTTATTCTATAGGCTTAGCAAGCCAAGCTAAAAAAGTAATTATACAAGTTACAAAAGGAAGCTCTTGTAAGATTGAATGGGTGAAACTAGAACAAGGATCAATCGCTACCCCTTTTGTTGCTCCAAATCCGGCAGAGGAATTAGTGAAATGTGCGCGATTTTTACAAATAATACCGGAAATATATTTTATTCCGTATGCAAGTACGAGAACGGCATTTAGTAGTAATGGACAATATTATCAAAGCGCAGGTGGTTTATTCCCAGTAGAAATGCGCACGAATCCAACAATCACGTATAGTAATATACACAAGGCTAATGATGAAGTGATTTCTGAAAAAGTTACAAGTGTTGATTCAAATAAATACGGAATTGGTCTTGTCGTTATTGGTAATAATGTAGACTACTATACATTAAGAATGAAAAACATTATTGCAGACGCAGAAATTTACTAGGAGGAACTATGGACAACGAATATAAAGTATATGTATCCTTACAAGATGGATACATCACATCTATTAATTCAGATATTTTCTTATCAGAAGAAGAAATATCAATTATGACAGAAATTGACAAAGGGAAAGGCGATAAATACGCACACGCACAAAGCCAATATCTAGAAAATGGCTTAATTGATGAACAAGGTCGATACAATTATAAATTTGTAGAAGGCAAAGTGATTGAGGTTGCAGAAGAAGATAAGCCAACAATTGAAGGGCCAAAAGCAGTACCAACTGAGCAAGATAAGATTAACGCACAATTAATGTTACAGATTGCACAGTTAAAAGCTAAAATGAATGGAGTGAAGTAACATGAGTTATGAATTGATTAAATCGTATTATGAACTAGGCTTATTTACAAATAATGATTTAGATATCTTTGCTTCTATTGGATGGATTAGTGTAGAACAAAAAGATTCTATCATTAATAAATAGGTGGTGTTTCTATGAGCGGTGAATATCTTAGTGTTATTATTTCTGCATGCATGCTTGTAATTGCATTTATTACGTATAATCGTGGAACACGCAAGATGGATGGAGAACAAATATCCAATATGGCATTTTTGAAGAATGAATTAGAACATATTAAATCGGATTTAAGTGATATTAAAGATTCAATTTCAGAAATTAAAAAAGGAAGTAATTCAATGGAAGTTGAGCTTTCTCAAATAAAAGAACAAATAACTACTTTGTTTAAACGTGTAGAAGCGTTGGAGGATCGTAATAAAAATGGATATTAAAGATGCAAACAAGAAACTTCAGAATGTAGAAGAAAAAGTAGATAATATTTATGGTTTTTGCTCAAAATTAATTGATCGAAACTATAAAACAAGTAGAACGATTATTACAGTATTGGTTTTAGTGATTATTGTTCTTTATTCTACAATTGTTTGTTGTGGTTATTGGAAAGATGATCATGTGAATAATTGTTCTTGCGAAGCTAATTCAAACCAACGAATTTAATAAAGGCGGTGGTTTATATTAACAAAGCTAACAGATTAAAAGAGATACGTCCTAATGATGCATTAATACTTATCAAGTCTGTTGGATTAAGAAAGAAATATGAACAGGTTTTGATTATGAGATACGTATATGATATGTCATGTACTGAAATTGCAGATGCATTACATATGGAAGTACAAACCATAAGGAACAGAGTATGCAAAGCTAGAAAAATGTTCGATAAATATGTGAGCAATCTATAGTGATTGCTCATTTTATTTTGGGTATTTTATGAGTATTATTCGAGTATTAAATTATTTATTACGTAAACATATAATTAAATCGTAAAGAGGTGGTTGAAATGTATAACAATTATAATCCAGCGCAAGCACGAATTGACAGTTTGATGCAGCAAAGACAAATGATAGATCAACAAATTCAGCAAGTACAACAGTATGCAAATATTCCACCTATCAATATTAATAATCAGATTACACCACAACAACAAGGTAATTTTGATTTTAATGGAAAATGGGTGAACGATGAGCAGGAAGCTAGAAACTTTGCGAATGCAAATTTACCAACGATTTTATTTGATAACAATAAATCTATTTTTTATATGAAATCTTTAGATGGAACATTTAAAAAGTTCAAATTTGAAGAAATTACGGAAGATAATTCTAACAGTATTGAAAATCGTGTAAATGGAATCGAAAAGAAATTAGATGATTTGATATGTGCATTAAGCAAACCACCAAAACAAACTAATGAACAACCAAAGAAAGGAGCACAAACAAAATGAATCCTTTAAAAAGTATTATGGGTAATATGAATCCAATGAATATGATGAATATGGGAAATCCCCAACAAATGTTAATGAATATGCTATCACAGAAAAATCCACAAGCATTTCAACAATTTCAAATGCTTATGAACAGTGGCCAAAACCCACAAATGATTTTAAATCAGATGATGGGTAATTTAAATCCACAACAAAAGCAACAACTGCAACAAATGGCAAAACAATTTGGAATCAGGTAACAACGGCTAAACCGTTATTATAGAAAGAAAGGAGAACATATATGATGGAAAACGGAATGGGAATTCAACCAACTTACAACTTAGCCGAAAGAAATGACGGCTTTGGAGACGGAGGAGGTTGGTGGATTTGGATCTTGCTAATCTTCGTATTATTTGGATATGGAGGATATGGCAACGGAAACCTAACAAATGATTCTTTATTGAATGAAGAATTCATTAAACGAGACATTTTTAACACAAACACAAATGTATCTCAAACAGGTTGTCAAACTCAACGTGATGTATTAGAAAGTCGCTATACTAATCAGTTAGGACTTCAAAACTTGCAAGCTCAGCAACAAGAATGCTGCTGCAACACTCAAAGAGCAATTGACAATGTAAATGCTCAAAGTTTCAAAAATACTTGTGACATTACAACAGCAATTCATTCAGAAGGTGAAGCAACACGTGCGTTGATCAATGCAAACACTATGCAAGAATTACGTGATCGTTTAGCTGATCGTGACCGTGATTTATTGACGGCTAATTTCCAATTAAGTCAACAGGCACAATCTGCAAATATCATTAATACTTTGCAACCAACACCAAAACCAGCATACATTACATGTTCACCATATTACGCTTACAACAACGGATGTGGATGTAATGGCTACAACAACTTATAATCTAGCACATATGTGATTAGGCAATTGCCTTTGGATTTAACGGGATAGTCGAAAGGCTATCCCTATTTTAATAGGAGGATAAAAGAAATGATTAATAGTATTGCTACGGCTGTTCAGACAGTCGATAATTCAAATAATGTATTGTTTCTTACAGATCGTGTAAGAAGTAAATCCTGCCAGTGTCCATGTAAAGGATGGTTGGCACACGATTTAGGAAGTGGATTGTTTACACTAACAAAGCCAGGTATCTATGAAGTAACTTATACTGCGGATATTACGAGTGCAGCGGCAGGGCAAGCTTCTTTAGTACTTGAACAAAACGGAGAAGCAATTGGTGGAACACAATCTATTTATACTGTTGCAACTGCAAGTGCGTATGGAAATGTGAGTGGAGACACTCTAATTCAAGTTCCATGTGGCGCATCTTATACAATTGCATTAGCAAATAACAGTGGTTTAGATCTATCTGTTCAAAACGCAAATATCATCATTAAAAAGATTGCGTAGGTGAAAAATATGCATAAAGCAATGGAAGTTAATGAGAAGATAATGCATGAGTCAGTAAACATGTTAGAGAAATATGGATATGCAGAATCTTATTTCCATGCATTATCTCAAGCTTTAGATAATATCAAAGACATTGAAACTATAGAAGCAATGAGAAATAAATATCAAATTGAGATAGGAAAAGATGGAGTTTCAACTGTTGCAAGATTAAAAGAAGATAATGATGGATATAATATTCATGATCCAGAAACAGAAGATATTGTTTATAAGCTTGCAGAACATTTGAAAAAATATAAAGCGTTCAAAGAAGAATATACGCGTACAAAAGGTGATATGGATTTAGAAAAGTCTCATCGTGAATTAGATAAGACTATGAAATGTATGCAACAAATCGTAACTATGATTCATGGATGCGTTGATTCAGATGAAGAAAAAACAATGATTAAGACACATATACGAGACATGTTTAATATGTATCAATAAGGCCGTTAAATACGGTCTTTTATTTTGTACAGTGTACAAACGATTTAAATACTATCATTAGGATAGGAGGTATTTGAAAATGAAAAAATATAGTAAAGAATGGTGGATTCAATATGGCTATTATGCAAGTATCAGAGCGTTAAAGACAATTGCTCAAACTGCTGTTGGTGTTATTGGAGCATCTGCATTGTTAGAAGCCGTTGATTGGCGAGTTGTAATTTCGTCAGCGGTTTTGTCAGGCGTTGTTTCGCTATTGACTAGTATTGGTGGATTACCTGAAATTAGTGTACCGGAGGATGAATAAAAATGAATGATGAAGAAAAAGAAGTAAAATTTGAAGAATTATCAGAAGAAGCTCAATCAGAGCTATCAAATGGAAAAGAAGAAGGCGAAGAGTAATGTCATATTCTAAATTAGCGAATAAATATATTCCTGCTAGTGCAGATAACTATATGCGTGGACGTGGTGGCTACAAAGTTTGTAAAATTACACCTCATCACATGGCTTGCAAATGGACAGCAGAGCGATGCGCTCAGTCATTCCAAGTAAGCGGAAGAATGGCTAGTGCGAATTATTGTATTGGCTCAGATGGTACGATTGTTTCAAATGTTGACGAAGAAAACAGAGCGTGGACATCATCAAACTACTACAACGATTGCCAATCAATTACAATTGAAATTGCTAATGATAATACAGATACATGGACTATCTCATCAAAAGCTTGGAATGCATTAGTAAATCTATGTGTGGATGTATGTAAACGATATGGATTCAGATTAAACTACACTGGCGATTCAACTGGTAGCTTGACTGAGCATAGAATGTTCGCAGCAACATCATGTCCAGGGCCTTATTTACATTCTAAGATGAAGCAATTAGCACAAGAAGTAAATTCTAAATTGGATGGCCAGACTGTAGAACCAACACAACCAAGTGCTCCAAGTGGTGAAAAGTATTCAGTCGGTACGCCTATCTGCACAAATACATTAAGTGTAAATTGCTACGGAACTTCTAAAATCTTAAAAGGAGATTGGAACGGATCAATTGGTAGAGTTATTAAAGGCTCTAAATATCCATATCGTGTTGATCGTAATGGGGTAGCGATTGGATGGACGGATGATGCGGGTATTGATACAGATCCCCATACACCAGTAGGCGCTACACAGTCTAGCGCAGAAGCTATCGACCAAATCTTGCATGAAGGAAGCTATGTTACATCTGTACATATGAAAATTGGCAACCAAGGCTTGAAGAAAATTGGTGATGATTTATGCTGCTACTTGTCTAAATTAGGCGGTTGGTTTCCTATTCGTATGGTAGATAAAGTACCAAATTCAGATGGATATAATGACAATGTACTGCATACCACAAATGCAGTAGTCTACGTATCTAGAATCAGAGTCGATGCAGTGAATGTTCAAAAGAATATTGTCAAGATTGGTGGTGTTTGGGTTGACCCAACACCGTTAACAGAAATTGAATAAAATAAAAAAATATAAAAAATTGTTTGACATAATATAGTTTATACTGTATTATCTTTCTTGCGTGAAGCAGTGAGGTACATTTTGGGGTACAAAACAACAAAGTGTTATCAAAACACGTAGATAATGATGTAAATAACATCAAATATCAATAGATATGAAGTATTTATATAATCCCCTCATCTGCTCCATTGAAATTTAAGCCTTTAAATAAAGGCTTTTTTATTTGCTTTGGGGTATATTGGGGTATAATTTGATATTAAAATATTGAATTATACCCCTTTTTTGCATATTATGGACATATAAGAGGGCACAAAAAATGGCAGTGGAATTAGATAAGAAGACAGGAAAATATATGTTTGCCGGGAAAATATATAAAGATGGCAAATGTATAAAGAGATATCGTAAGCGTGGTTTTGATTCTAAATGGGAAGCACAAAAAGCTGAGGTTGAATTCAGAAAAGATTTCTTTATGCTTCCATCAGACATGAATTTTGATAGATTATATAAAGCTTTTAAAGAATATAATAAAAAGTATGTAAAAGAATCAACACTAAAATCAGATGAATATTTGTACAATGTTCTTTCTAAGGAAATGAAAGATATTGATTTTCTAGATAAAAGGCAAATGCAAAACTTGATCAACAAATTTGATGATAAATATTCAAAGGCATATGTATCAAGAATATATTTCTTTTTAAATAAGCTATATAAATTTGGCGTTACTTCTGAATACATTCCAACCAATCCAATGACATATGTGAAACGTGATCTCAGATTGAATGAAAGAAAAGAAGAAATGACAATATGGCAGCAATATGATTTTGATTTATTCATTGAAGAAGTAGATGAACAAATGATGAAATGCTTTTATTCTGTTTTATTCTATATGGGATTACGAAAAGGTGAAGCAATGGCCCTACAATGGAAGGACATTGATTTTAGAAAACAAACTATAGACATCAACAAAACATATAGATACAAAGAGAAAGACCCTGATAAATGGCTTACACCGCCAAAAACAAACAATAGCTATAGAACTATCACAATGCCTAATACTTTGTCTAAAATGCTTCGAGAATGGTTTTTAGAATGTTCTAAATGGGATGATTTCACAAAAGATAAATTTGTATTTGGATATTATAAACCAATATCACCTCAGACAGTACAAAGAAGATTTGATGATGCATACAATAAGGCGAAAGAAAAAGATGAGGAATTGCCTAAAATAAGAATTCATGATTTTAGACATTCACATGCATCATTTCTAATTAATAACATGGCAGGAGCTGGATTCTCAGATTTTGACATAGCCAAACGCTTAGGAGATACAGTTGAAACATTGCACAATACATATGCACACTGGTTTGATACAAAAGATAAGAGCATTGTTGATATGATGAATAACTTGTTGTGAAAGTGTTAGTTTCAACTAACAAAGTATTGTATTTTCTTTCCACTTAAAGTAATATTTAGATAGAATAGGAGGAGTTAATCTATGAAAAAGAATATGTTTTCGTTTGCTACTTCTAGTTTTGGATATGGAATAAGTAAAGTTATGGATATAAATGGTAGTAATATAAAAAAAATAAAGATAGGAACGTTTGTGGATGATGCTGCAAGCCTTTCAAATGATTGGATTACTATTGGAAATGATATTAGAAAGGCTATGTCGGATTATGAAAGAAACCCAGCTCAATTCAAAGTCAAGTAATGATTTAAATAACATCGAAAATGAGTTTGACAAAATGCCAAAAGAAGAACAAATAGAATTTGTTCAGATGGCTATGCAAAAATCATTCAGCGGTCCATTACCACCATCTGATGATTTTGCAAGATATGAACAAGTAACACCTGGAGCAGGTGATCGTATATTAAAGATGGCCGAAGAGCAGGCAAAACATAGACAATCACTAGAAATGAAAATGCTAAAAAGCGAAGTTCGTAGTACATTGATTGGGCAAATTATGGCTTTTATCATTTGTATAATTGTTTTGATAGCTGGTATATATTTTGTTTTAAAAGGCATGAATGGCAAAGGTTTCGTGGCTATATTTACTCCACTTGGATTTTTGATAGGATCATTTTTATACAATAAGAATAAAAACGATTGATTATGTACTGTAATATTTAAATGAACCTTGGTAGTAACATATTTGTATACCACTGAACATATGCACACTGGTTTGATACGAAAGATAAGAGCATTGTTGATATGATGAATAAGTTGTTATAAATGTGACATCTATTATTAATCTGTGTTAAACTATAGGTGCAAGGAAAAACATTAGTTTTGAGGGGGCAGTCTTGAAAACGACACTGCTTCCTTTTTTTATGTGTACAAAGAAAAACAGATAGTGTATGCTGCTCAACACCACTATCTGTTTTTCATTCTCTGCTAATCTTTTCTTGAGGGAATAGAAAAAAGCCTAAAATATTTATCATGTACACATGAATAATAACACCACATTTTAAAAAGGGTAATGAAAAATACAAAATATTAATAAACATTTACAAAAAAATCAGTCATTAATAATATAGCCAAAATTTCATTAAAAATTCTACCCCCCGAAAAAAAATCGAGACTGGTAATGTAATATATAACCACTTGTACATATTAGTATTATATTTGTACAATTTAATACAAAGCAGGCATTGACATATAAAATTTAAGACTTATATTAGAATAAGGAAAACGTTTTCCTTTTTGTTCATAAAAACTGAATGGAAAGGGATGATCTTATGAAAAGGGATTTATGGATAACAAAATTAATTATCCTAGTAGAAAAACTTAATGTGGATGATTTGCAAATTCTATATAATCATGCACAAAGACTTCTGTTATCATCTAAAAATGAATAACACTAATACATATAGGTATTAGTGCGCAAATTTTAAAAAACGTCAAATATAATTGACGTTTTTTTGTTGACAATATAAATATACAATGTATATACTTATTTTAGAGGAGATGGGAGGTATATTATGTCAAACAGCAGTTTAAAAATTACAAAATGGGGTAACAGTCAAGGGATAAGATTGCCTATGGCAGTTATGGAACTTCTGTCACTCAAAACGGGCGATGAATTACAAATGACAGTAGAAAGCAATTCAATTACACTTACACCAAACAAGAAAAGACGTATGTCTATTGCCGAACGTTTTGCCAATTATGAAGGCCCAACACAGCAAGAAGAAATATGGTCTGATGAAGTAGTCGGTAAGGAGGTTTTTTAATGTACTACAAACAAGGCGATATAGTGTTCACAAATTTAGACCCCGTTAGAGGCCATGAACAAGCAGGTGACAGACCGTGCTTGATCATATCGAATGATGATTATAATAGAATTATGGGATTGTATATTATTTGCCCTATTACAAATAATACGAAAAATTTCCCTATGCATATTCCTTTAGACCCCAAAATGAAAACTACAGGATGTGTTTTATGTGAACATGTAAAAACCCTTGATTTAAAAGCACGAAAAGTAACAAAAAAAGAAGAATGCCCTCGACACATTCTTCAAGAAGTACTAGATGCAGTACAATCAATCTTTGATTAACTACATTCTAGTACATAAGCTAGATTTAGTCTAGCTTTTTTTATTAGTAAACATATAGTAAAAATATAGTAAACAAAGAGTAACAAGTTATTTCTTGTTACTCTTTTCTTTTTCTCTTTTAGCTAATTCTCTATTTACAATTGACCACAAATAATCTGCAACTTGTTGTTTTATATCAGGTGGTGCTTCAAGGTATCCTCGCACAAGCCATTTATCTTCTGGTTTTAAGCCGTAATCTTCGATTAGTTGATCTATTTTTGAATCAGGTATAGAAACGAACATATTGTCTCCAATGCCATCTGTTAACCACACATAGTCAACATTGAATTCTCGACATATAGAATTGATAGTTTGACTTGATGGATTGGTAGTTCCTTTTTCGATGTTATTGATTGAACCTTTTGAGATACCTATTTGTTTACCGAATTTTTCCATACTCAAATTTAAATGCTTACGTACTTTATATATTCTCGACCCAATATGTTCTTCCACAATTTTCACCTCTTAACTGCTTACACTGTGATTATACATTAAAAAGTATGCCGAGTATACAAAAAAAACAAATTATTTAAACGATTTTAAGTTGACATAGTATGCAACGCATACTTATAATGTATGTGTAACATACGAAAAGTATTTTGAAGGAGGGATGTAATGACTGATGAGGAAAATGTCACTAAAGACGCTTTGGATACACTGGGAAAGATGGGATACGACATCAATGAGTATGATCGAGGATATATCGCGTGTATTTTGACTCAGAGCAAAAGAAAAGACTCAGAAACGGACTCAGATAAACATCCCGAGTCCGATAGTTCTTTGAAAACTGAATAGTGGGAATTTTCGTCATAATCCGTTTGACATAACTACGTACATATGTCATTATATATGTGCGACAAATCAACGTACAAAAGTATGTTGTTCATTGGGAAAGGAGCGGTATGAATGAAGTCGCAAAGTCTAAGATGGGAAGACCTGTAATAGGAGAACCAAAAAATGTTAGAACAGAGATTCGGTTTGATAAATCAACTTTAAATAAACTTGATGAACTCTGTAAAAAAGAAAAAATGAGCCGTTCTGAATATGTCAGAATGCTCATTAACAAAGTAAAATAAAAATAGGGAACGTGATTTAGTTTGGCGACCGAACACGAACCCTAGAAAATCGGATGTTGATGTGTTTCATTGTTTGCGACAAATTCACATCATCATCAAGGCACAAGGCCACTAGTAGTATACCACGTTTTATACGTACAAAACAAATGTAAATTTAGGCCTTGTGTAAAATTCCACTATTTAGGTTTACACAGGGCTTTTTATATTTTATGGAGAATGTTATGGAAAAAGGAAATGTAATTACCTCCGCTTATTATGCAGATAATAAGATTTACGAGGTAGGAATTGATTTATCACTAACTCCTTACGATTTATTTGAAATTTCAAAGAGAGAAGATTATCAATCTCTAAAGACCTTCCTTCATAATTACGGAATATTAAATAAACGTAATTTGACGTCCTTGGATTCATTTGAAAAGGAAGTGCAGAAGAATATTGAGCTTTACCGCCTTCAACTTTAATGAGGGTAGGTTCTAAGAGAACAGGATATTCTTTATCGTTATCGACAATGGAAATGTTTCTTATTTCTATATCACAGTTTGAATCGTTTATAAGGTGAATATAGAGTAAAGTAGTTTTATTTTGTAACTCATAATCAATTACTTTTGAGTTAAAACGTATGATTCTAAAACTAGGAATAATTTTATTGGCGATATCGAGTAGTGATTTAAAAGTATTTAGTAACTTCATGTGTTATACCTCCATATCAATTATACACATGAACATAACGGAAAGGAGATCAAAAAGAAATGAAAGCATATGTGACTGTTAGAGATGTGATGCTTGTATTACCCGTAAAGGATACACAGGCTAGAAAGATTTTACATAATCTACGCAGACAAAAAAATAAAAAGGGTGAAATATTTGAAGGATCATATCGAGACACTATGCTTGGAAAGATTCTTGCAGTTCCCACTCCAATATTTGTTGAGTATTTTCCTGAGACTAAAAGTGCGCTTAATGACATTTGGAAGGAACAAATAAAAAGCACTCTTGGCCAAGAGTGCTAGGGTAGTGAGCCCTTGTAAATTAATCACATGATTATTATATCACAGAAAATTAAAGGAGTAATAAAAAATGAATATTGTTAAAGCCACTAAGCTGGCAAAGAAAAGAAAAATGGGAATGGTACGTAAGAAATCATTCCTCACAACTGTAAATGGCTATTTAGTGCCGTTTGATAATGCTATTTATGGCTATGGCGCTTATATTCCTTTTAAAGGATATATTGTTCGTATGGCAGGTATTACAACAAATGATATATTGGCTAAGGATTGGATTTTGGTGAAAAGAATAGACCATCAAGATAGAGCATATTCGATTCATGAAAGGGTAAGACAAAAAGAAAAGCACTCTAAAGAGTGCTAATGCCTATGGTTATTTCAACACTGTAAAAGTGTAATAATCAGTAGCATCAAAAGGAGATATAAAATGACAAAAGAAAAAGAGAAAGAAACTTGGGAGATTCCAAATTTCGATAAGTATGACATTTATAAGTTAGATGACAAGCTTGTCATTAACGAGAAACCAAAACCTAAAAATTATGTGGTTGCGTGTACATTAATTAACATTGCTTTACTTGCATTGAATGTATGTGTGTTCTTGTCTACTAAGATCTTGGTTACAACAATCATCCGGGTAGTTAAGTAATATGACTAAGGATGAGTTACAAACAAAAATTGACGGGTTTATTGAAGAAGAAACAGCGGATGAAAAAAGTAAGAATACCATTCGTAAATACAAGCATGTTGCTACTTTGTTTGTTAACTCATTGCCTGATGGTGAAATAAAAAAGAGCGATATAGTTACTGTTAAAGATAAACTGCTGCATGATTATAAAATCAGTACAGTGAATAATTATATCGTGATTATTAATAAATTTATTAAATATGCGGAAATCATTGATTCAGATGATGATTTTAATTTTCTTAAGCTAAAGAAATATTATTCAAAGAATTTATTGAAGAACGTAAGAGTCCAGAAAGATGATTCTTTGGATGATATTCTAGAGCCTAATGAATTTCAAAGACTACTGAAAAAAGCCCGTGAAATCAATCGTATGGACTTATACGAGATTATGAAGGTGTTTGGGTATACGGGAATTAGGCTGAGCGAATTACAGTTCTTTACTGTAGAAGCAGTAAAGAATGACAATATCTATGTTATGAACAAAGGAAAAGGTAGAGGAATCATTCTACGTTCAGACTTGCGAAGGGAGCTCCTTAAATACTGCAAGGACAACAAAATTGAAGAAGGGTGTATATTTACATCTTCTGATAAGAAAAGTCCTGTAAACGCTCGTGTGTTGTCTAGAGACTTAAAGATGATTGCTGGTAAATGCAGAGGGATTAAGCTTGGTAAAGTACATCCTCATGCATTTAGACATTTGTTTGCAATTCAGTATTTGATGCAGAATGGTGAAAATGCGATTGCAGAACTAGCTGACATTTTGGGCCATTCTAGTTTAGAAACTACAAGAATCTATGTTCGTACAACAAGGAAAATGAAAAAGCAGAATCTTGAATCATTGAGTTATGCGAAAAGGAAGTAGGGAATATGACAGCAACAACAACAATGGCAGTGATAATAATTATGGCCCTTATTTTAGCGGTTGTGAATTATTTTGTATGGGATTTTCCAGGAGTTATTTTTTATTGGATCTATGAAATAGTGATTGTATTACTTGTCAGTCTTTTGCTCGTGTAAAGAGATATCGAATTCAATTAGATTGTGGATTAATGGAGATAGTTCTTGAAGCAACACAAATGCATCTTTGTATTTTTTATCAGTAATTAAATCATTAATCCTGATTAAATATTCAGTGATTTGATTATCTGAAATAGATAAAGCTTTTAAAAAATATGTTTTATATTGTTGCTCGCTTTGTATATTCATTGTTTTAGAAACAATAATGTAAGATGCACATTCAAGATAATTTAAATAAATATCTCTTTTGAAAATTGACAACTGATAATTTCTGTCTTCTAGTATTTCAAATTTACGTATTTTAGTGTTGTATTTGCAGTTTATATAATTTGCAATAGACGGAGAAATAAGTGCTACAAAAGTAATAAGGGCAAGAATATAATTTGGATCAATATTTAACATTTTAGTTACCTCTTTTCGAGGTAATTATACAAGACGGGAGAAACAAATGAAAGAAGCTACTAATGTTAATACAGGTGATGTTATCCAGGTTCAAAATGCATCATATGAGGTTCTACAGGTAGTTCCTGATGCAGTTTATATGTTTGAAGAATATGGAATTACAGCTGCTCTCGTACAAAGAAAAAATGTTTCTTGTATGGGTGCAGCATATCGTTTTTATCAGGTGGATGGAAGGCTTTATGAGCTTGTGATTCTGCCTAAAAGTAATATAAGGAATAGAAAGAGAATAAAGGAAATATCTTTATTTTGAGGATAGTATGAAACATAGTTTTGATGCGGAAATTGCAAATGAATATGGAGTTGAAATAGCTATCATGTTCGATATGTTTTGTTTTTGGATCAGCAAGAACGAAGCAAATAATTACAACTTCCAGGACGGGAAATATTGGACGTTCAATACATATGAAGGATTGCATAAAATGTTCCCTTATTGGAATGTTCAAAAGATAAAAAGAATCTTAAATAAAATGGTTGAACTGGACTTGTTAGTTAAGGGAAACTATAACGAAAATCCATGGAATCATACAACTTGGTATGCGTTTGGAGAAGTAGGAGAAAAGTTAAAAAGTGCTTTATCTATCGATTGGTCAAAAGTGACTAATCGAACGGTCGAAAATGGCAATTGTAGAATAGTCAAAAATGACCAATGTACAATGGTCAAAAATGACCAATCTAAGACAGTTAATAAAACATTTATATACACAGTTAATAAAAGAAATATAAAAGAAAGTTCCGACGACACTGATTTATCAGCATCAGAAACAATCCCTTATGTTGAAATTATTGACTACTTGAATTCTAAATGTTCAAAGCATTACAAACATAGCAATCGAATTGCTAGAGATAAGATTCATGCTAGATGGAATGAGGGATTCAGATTAGAAGACTTTAAGCTTGTGATTGATGTGAAAGCGCATGAATGGTTAAACGATACAGAGATGAACAAGTATCTAAGGCCTGACACGTTGTTTGGATCTAAGTTTGAAATTTATCTGAACAGTGTAGCACCTAAACAAAAAACAAATAATTTTGTGATCGCGAAAGGAATGAAGATGTAATGCAGTCAGTTAGTGAAATAATCCAAAAACAAAATGAAGAAAATAAGAAATATCTTAAAAGCAAACATTGCCAAAGTGATTGTGACAAATGCATGGCAGCAGGCGCTTGTGGTATTTGGGAAAAGCCAGCGTATTATGACGGGAAATACTTGGTAGCTGCAACAAAGGTGTTCTGTTCAAAAAGAAATGACTGTGAGAAACTGTCAAGCTATCGCAGTGAGTGGATTGAGAAGAACAAAAAGAACAGCGGTTTAAAAGATTTGTTGGATAAAAGAATCAATGATTTCGTTGCATCTGATCCTTGGCAGGAAGCAATCAAGAAAATGGCAGTGAATTACATCCAGGATTGTAAAAACAATTTTGCAGAACACATGCCTTGTAATTGGTTGATGTTTTTAGGACAGAGTGGATGTGGGAAAACACATCTATGTTCAGGAATCAGTAATTGGTTGCTCGAACAAAATAAACGCGTTCTGTACGTCAGATACATTGAGTTGAGTAATTCTATTAGCAACTTTGATTATTCGCTTCTAGAACGTGCTAAACACGCTCAAATCTTGTATCTAGATGATTTGTTCAAATCTAGTGCCAATCGGTTGGATGATAAAGCAATCTTTGATTTGATTGATTATCGCTATAACAACAACATGCAGACGATCATATCCTGCGAAAGAACAAGTCAGGAAATGATCGATATAAATGAAGCGGTAGTTGGGCGCATTGTTGAGAAATGCAACGGTTTCTTCTTTGAAATCGAGAAAGAGCCTGGAAAGAATTACAGGTTGAACTGATGGCACGAAAAATATATGGAATATACAAGGATGATCTTCCTGCTTGTATTGGAACAGAAGATGAATGTGCATTGTTTTTAGAAACAACAATTAATACATTTAGATCCATGTGTTCCAAACAGAAAAAAGGAAAAATAAAGCGTTCAAGGAATGGATTTATAATCGTAAAAATATGCGAAGAATTGGAATTGGAGGAAATAGAATGATTGAATCAAAAGTTATTGAAAAATTCATGGAAGAAAATGGTTTAGAACCATATGATGCATTTGATGTGGATGGTGAGTTTAAGCAATGCAACCCACTGTATTTCAATGAAGATTTAGAAGTACGATCAATGGAACTTGATTCTAGAAATCTTGAATTTTTTGGTGGAAAAATTTGTTTATATAGACTATTAACTGGACAATATCATGTAAAACATAGAAGAACAGAAGATAACAATTCTGAAGTTGTTGCCGAAGAGGAAAATATGAAATTAATATGGGAAAAAAATAGATTTGACGGGGAAAAAATAACACGACTTGTATTGACTGATGCCTACAATGAAAGCAGAGCAATAGCAACAATTGAAGAGAACCAGATTAACGAGAGTGAGCCAAAATTGTTTTATGTATATTTTACGTTGTATTTTGGAGAAACAATAAGCATTGTTCATCCGTTTAAAAGTTTTGAAGTAGCAAAGAGAGCAACTTTGCAATTCATTAAAGAAGAAGCGGTAGAAAGAATGAAAGAATTAACATATATCACAAATTTTATAGCTGAATAAAAGGAGAAATAAATGACAAGTACATAAATGATTGAAGATATGTTGGAAAGGAAAAATAAATGGAAAATATTAGTGAACAGCAGCTAACGATTTTCGATATACTGTGCGAAGAAGTGAAAATCACAAAGCCAATTAGACTTATAGAATTATTTGCAGGTTATGGCTCACAAGCTATGGCTTTGAAAAGAATCGGAGCAGAATTTGAACATTACAAAGTTGTTGAGTTCGATAAGTTTGCAATCAATTCATACAACGCAGTTCATGGCACTGACTTCAAAGTTACGGACATCAGAGATATTCATGCAGAAGATTTAGAAGCGTTGAAGATGGATGATGATAATGGTCGTGTTAAATGTAGCAGATGCTGGATTAAAGGAACTCGCAGAGGATTTATTCTTGACTTGGATGTATTTACTTATGATTGGAACGATGAAGGAAAAATCGCAATTGGACTTGAAGCAGAATTCGCATGGGGTATTAGTTCGGAAGAACTATTAAATTCTTGTAAGCAATATGGAGTTGATATGAGAATTCATGCATTTGAATGTGGAATGTGCTTTAACCAAATTATTGAAATTATTGATGGAGAAATCACCAAAGATGAAGAAGTTAAATTCGATGATTATAACTGGGATTGTATTTGCCCAAATGTAGGAGGATAGAAATGACAAGTACAGAAATGATTAAAGATATGCTATGCAGGCAAAATAAACATGATGCAGAAGTGTTTAAGAAACACAATGTTACAAGTGTTTCTAGACAACAATTAGAAAGGGCATTATTTGATGAATTAGGCGAATTGATGCATGCTCAAAAATCTGATTGGTGTTGGTGGAAATTTACACAAGAGCCTGTAGATGTAGCTAAAGTATTTGAAGAATATGTAGATGTACTTCATTTTGCGTTAATGTTTGAAATTACTTATGGTGATTGTCGTTATCAAAATGAGGACATTGAATATAACTATAGGACACTAAAGTTTGATTCAGAGCTTGGACAAGCTTATGTGTATAGCAGAGTACTTGGTAGTGTAGAAGATGATGATGTATTAGCTTACGTAATCGCACTTGGATTGCACATGGGATTTTCATTAGAAAAAATTTATAAAGAATATATTCGCAAGAATGAAATTAACAAAGAAAGGTTAGCAAAGGGGTACTAAGATGTGGATTAGAACACAGAACAATTATATATTAGCAAACGTTAATTCGCTTAGAATTTGTAAATGCGATATTGATGGTTGCGTTTATTACTCAATTCATGGGCACTATGATAGATACGAACAAGAATTAGGCGAATATTCAACCAAAGAAAAAGCAATGGAGGTATTGAATGATATTTATTTTAGAATCAAATATGCTGACATTGATGAAGTACTTGTTTATGAAATGCCAAAAGATGAGGATGTTGAAGTATGACGGAAAAAGATTTAGATGAATTTGAAAAAGAATTTGGATTTAAATTATTGCCTACATCATTCAAAAAGCCTTTATCAGAAATCACAAAAGAAGAATACAGAGAACGTATTGAATACTTATACAACGCAATTATTAATGATGATTCAAATGAGGAGGATGATTTTTAAATGGAAGCGTTTGTTCAAATGTCACTAGAAACATATGATTTGTTAAAAAGTAATAACGAGTATTTAAAAAGAAGGCTAAAAGAGGAACAAGAATCACATAGCGAAGATGTTGCACAAGCAAAAAAAGAAATAAATGATTTAGCCGAAAAAATAGAGCAGTATAAGCAATACATTCTAGAACGCAATTGTAGATTGTTAAATGTTGATAACTATTCACTAGAGTACTATTTAGATATAGATTCATGGAATTATGGAGTGAATTATAAAGATGATTTATTAAATCTAGGGTTCACAAAACAAGATATGGATGGATTTATAGCCGATAAATATGAGGAATTAGTGAAACAGAAAGAAGAAAAAGATGAAGATGATTAAATTTTGTCCTGATTTAACTTCAAAAGAAGAAGTTGTACCAATTACGATTGGCACAGGAACATTTACAAGACCAGTACTACATAAATGCTTACAAAATAAATGTGTAGCGTATAAGCTTGGCAAATGTTTAAAATACGATAATTGTACGGAATATTGCTTAGAAAAAGTTGATGAAAGGATAAAGAATAAAAATGACAGATAAAGAATTAGAAGAAAAAAACAGATTCACAGAAGAAGAGTATAAAAAAAAGGTTAAAGAACAATTCAATCAAATGCTTGAGGATGATTCAAAAAAAGAACAAGAATTAATTATGAAGAAACTGAGAAAAAAGCAAAACGCAAGTTTGAGAAAGCTTAAAAGAATGGTGCAAATCAAAAAAGAAACTGATGAATTTGTTAAAAAGCTAAAGGAGCAAGAACAATGATTAAAACAAGGATTGAAGAAGGACTTGATTCTTTAATTGAAATGTACACTATAGAAATTGAAGATGACACAGAATGTCTAAAAAAGTATAAAGATGAGTTGGAGAATGTTTTAAAAGAATCTGACTGCTTATCAGAAGTTGATAATAGCAGAATATGGAGTTTACATAGAATTGTAGACAGAATGGCAAACAAAATCTTTTTGATGAAAAGATTTTTGCTCGATTTAAAAATAATGAAAGAGGGCAACAAATGATTAGATTACAAAACAATTATGCAATCACTTCTAGCAGTGGTTCATTCGCCCTTGTAACGTTCGTAAAGGGTAAGGATAAAGAAGGAAATGAGATAGGCGTACAAAAACCTATCTCATACCATACAACGCTAGAATCGGCTTTACAGAGCTATTCTAACAATCGTATGGCAGATTTAGTTAGTAACTTTGATATGGATTTAAAGGATGTTAAGAAAGCCATTGACGATTTAAAAAGGGAGATAAAGGCATATGAGTATCAACTCTATTGATGATTTAAAGAGGGAGATAAAAGCGTATGAATAAATATCAAGAAGCTTTAAACAAAATCAGAAACATAGTGTTAGATGAAAGTGGTGATGGATATTACACTCAGAGGTATTTGCAAGATTTTTATTCTAACGCATGTGGAACATTGCAAGAATTAGTTGACAAGGTAGATTCATTTGAATGGATTCCGTTCACTTTTGATGAAGAAGGTGTACTTAATTGTGAGTTGCCTGATGTTGATGAAGAAATACTTGTGTCTGATGGTGATAGCGTATGGCAAGATACTTGGTGTGAAGCAGATGAAGGATATGAGCTTTTCAGTGGAATTGAAATAGAAGATTTAGCTTGGAGACAATTACCAAAGCCATATGAGGAAAATCAAAATGAAAATAACTGCTAAAGGAATGTTCAAAAGATTAGGCTATGAAAGAGAAAGAATACTAAATGAGCGTTTTATTTCGTATAGAAAGCCTTACGGAAATAGTTTTTGCTATATTCAGTTCGATTTGAAGGATAAAACTTATAACGCTCATTACTTTGGGCAAAAAGGTGGATGTTTTCAACAAATTTTAAGTCCCAAAGAGTTAGTAGCAATATATAAACAAATAGATGAGTTAGGAGGCGGATTTACTTATGAATGCTAGAGATATGTTTGAAAAGCTAGGATATACAAGAAATTTAGATTCAAAAAAATTAATATATGCAAAAGAACTAAAAGGAATGTTTCGTTACCTTGAAATCACGTTTGATTTAACAGAAAAAGAAGTTGAATTGTATGATGACCATGAAGCCTATACGATAAATAACGCTTTATTAAAAGCAATTCAACAACAATTAAAGGAACTTGGATGGCTAGAAGAAGAAACTTGTACCAACAATTCAGAATATAATTTAGTAGATGGATTTGAATGTTCAAATTGTGGAATTATTATCGAAAATTATAACGAAATCGAAATTGATGAAGATTATCCAGAAGATAGATGTATGAAAGAATACGCACCGAGATATTGTCCAAATTGTGGCAGAAAGATTGTAGATTGAGGTCGATATAATGAATGCAGAAGAGATGTTTAAGCAATTAGGGTATGAATTTGAAAGAGAATATACCAGTGATGGAGTAAATGATACTTACAGATACAATAAATGTTCTGGGCCAACTGATTCAGTTATATTTTATTTGAATGGTAAACAAATAATAATTAATCAAACCTTTCATACCATTCACTTAAATGAGTTACAGGCAATTATTCAACAATGTAAAGAATTAGGATGGTTTGAATCAGAGTCCAAGCAAGAAACTAATTATGAACATTTTAAAGATGAAATCATAGAAAATTGTATGTTTAATCTAGCAATAGTCAAAGGAAAACCTAAACTATGTAATAGTGTTGTTTATTGCAGTGATTGCGAATTTTATGTATGTAAAGACAATGAAAATAATTGCAACGAAAAATTTAAAGAATGGTTAAAGAAGCCACATGAAAAGCCAACATTCAAACTAACTCAATTTGAATACGATTTGTTACAACATTTCTCGGTTGATTTTAAGTTCAAGGAAATGGGTTTACTAAAAGAAATGAAAGAAAAAGGACATTTCAAGAATATTAATGGTGACGAATTGATTAAAGATATTCTAGAAAGTTGTGAGGTAATCAAATAATGCAGAAAGCTATATTACTGAGTTTAGATGATACGTATGAAGAAGAATTGATTAGTAGTACTGGTAAACACAAAGAAGATTACATCGGTCAAGTTGGTAATATTGTTCATCAGCAAAACATTTGTGTACTAGTTGGCACGACTAGATATTTGTATGACATCGAATTTAATGATGGTGCTAGATTTTGCGTAGACAGAGAACAGATTGAATTTGTCGGAGAGAATGAGTGATGATTTATTTTATTGCAGGACTCTTTTTCGGTAGCATTGCAGCAATGATGTTGTATTCGGTTGTTGTATCTGGAAGAATCAACAATTTAGAAGATTAGAATGAAGTGTTAATGCACGAATTGGAACAAAAGAAAAAGGACTTGCGAGCATACAAATGTATGTATCGCAGTTCTTATGAAGGATTTGAGGAGACAAAATGAAATTCATACCAAGAGAAGAATTAGCTTTTATTGTAGATCACTTAGACGAAGAAGATGTTTTTTATTATACTATGAAACGGATTTTTGACATATATGGAGATGATTGGTTTGTAGAAGGATGCACATGGATTAAATGTAGAGAAAATGAAGAAAGAAAAAAAGAATTAGAAAGGTTAGGATATAAAGGTGTTAAAGAAATACAGGATTAAATATATCAAAGACAATAATATTTGTGTGATGGAAGTTCAGGAGGAATCAAAAAGTATGGCAATGTACAAATTTTATATGAAATTTCCATCATGCAGCATTGAGGAAATTGAAGAGATTGCATAGGAGAGAAAATGAGTAAAACGGATTATGAAGAATATGTAGATGTTCAGGTGGATACACTGATTAAAAAACTTGAAATGTTCAAGATTTATGAAAGAAAGTTTAAATCGTTGGATGGAATTTTAAAGGATTTGGAGGTTCGCAAAAAAGAATTTTCAGATCCAAAATCTCCATCGTTTGAACAAAGGTTGGATTCAAAGAAAAATATGGATATTACAAATGATGTTCTTGTAAAGTTTATTTCAAAAGAAAAAGTGCTTGAAGACGACAAGAATCTTATCTTAGGAAAGATGAGAGAAGCTGAAACAATTATTGATCTTATTCCAAATGATGATGTTCGTTTATATATGAAACGTCATTATATCGATGGAGAGTCGTTTGAGAAGCTTTCAGGAGAAAAGTACTGTAGCAGAATGAAAATGTATTACGCAATGAAAAAAGAGCTTAAAAAGCTCGTTATGGGAGATTTAAGCAAATGATAGAGATATTAAAAAGAATAAGGGAATGGGTTGGAGATCATATTGATGAAATGATATTATCTGGTTTTATTATTACTATATTTGTTTTATGTGTGTTATATGCGATTGTTGCTTCTAATGGTTCAAATAATACATCGTCTAATACATCATCACATTGCAGCACTACGTTGATACCTGTCTACAATGGAAGAATAACTACTTTAATTCCAATACCCAGGTGTTATTAATTATATGGAGATTTGAATAAATAAGTGAGGATGAACAATGCAGAAAGTAATCAGATCATACATTTTTGATGGGAAAAGTTTTGAAGAATTGCAAAAAGCGTTAGATGATGGCTATGTTGTTGTTATGGCAAATAAGGTTGGAAAATGCGATGATGCTATTGAATACATTCTTGAAAAGAAAGACAAAGAAGTCTCGATTGATGCTATTGTTAAAGGTTTAAGAGAGAACGCAAAAAGAGTTTTTGATAATGATGATCAATCTAAGTGGGTTAAGGCAGGAATTTTACAAGCGGCAAAGATGATTGAAACAGGTGAAGTAAGATGAGATTAATTGCATAAAAACGTGGTTGAAAATTTCATAAAGTTTTTATTTTATAAAAGTGTTACAAAGTAGCCTATTTACTAGGCTTTTAAAAGGTTTGTAGTTAGTCTGATAATTATATAGTTATCGGACATAGAAAGAAGTTCAGATGATAAACAAAATTAAATGGTTTTTTAAAAGATTATTCTGTAAGCATGAATTTACTTGGTGTGTAAAGAATGAGATGTTTCATTGTATCAGCGGTGAGACTCAGTATCTTGTGTGTTTGAAATGTGGGAAAGTGAAAGATACAAGATATATTGAATTTGAATAAATGTGTGCTTTATAGGATTGTCAAAGAAAAGAGGAATAAAATGAATAAATTATACAAATTATTAATGGTTGGAATGATTGGCGTTTCCTTATTTGGATGTGCATCTATGGATCGCTTTGGTACTGATGTAAAATCTGATTTGAATGGTGGATTGGATAGAATAATCAATGTGTATACAGCAGATGGAAAAGTTTTAGCAAGCTATGAGGGAAGAATTGATATTGAAGCAAAGGATGGTGGATATGTAAAATTTGACTATGATGGAAAAAGATATATTTATTATAATTGTTATGTAGAAACGATTGCAGATAAATAGGAACGGTATTATGAAAAGTTTTTTATAAAAGTTTTTAGGAGAAAAGAAAATGAAATACAAATTACCAAAGTTTTTATGGGAAAAACATATAAATATAGGTGAGGAGCTTAATAAGCTGTTTATGATCAATAATACACAAAGTTTATTTGTACAATACGGAGATCGTGTTGTATGTGTTTATATGGCAGATGAAAAGTTTTATAGGTGTAATTATGATAAGAATGGTATACTCGTTATTAAACATTATATTTGTGAACCGCAATTCAAAAGTTTATATAGAAAGTTTTTAGATAATGAAATTGATTGCTTAAACTATGAAGACGTAATGAATGGTTGCAATAAGATTTATCTAAAGTCAGATGAAGATTATAAAAAGTTTATGATAACATTAGTTGATGTGTAGAAAGTTTTTTAGGAGTGATGAAATGGATACAAATAAGTTTTCTTACAAAGAAGTTTTTGTAAAGTATGATAATGTACAGATTGGTGTTATTTGTTCTAAGTTTGTTGAAAAAGTTTTTGAATACAATGCGCATGATGATGAAGATGTGCCTGTGAATTATGTTTATTATGTGAAGAAAGAAAAGTTTTCTCAGTTGCTGGAAAAGT
>ERZ791883.516-NODE-516-length-46171-cov-36.467213_pt1 | contig 46171 bp, 69 predicted proteins | sample MGYA00510160_ERZ791883 | MGnify/ENA primary metagenome ERZ791883 (study PRJEB30046, sample SAMN00792072) | human gut metagenome | study: EMG produced TPA metagenomics assembly of the A metagenome-wide association study of gut microbiota in type 2... | reverse complement strand
CATTGACCGGATACGGAACGGCAAGTGGACTGTCAGGGGTCAACTGTCGGCATAGCTTTGGGGCAAGTGACGGGGAATTTAATCCTTATGCAGAACTATCGGCACGGGACAAAGCCGACAAGGGAAAACAGTATGAAAAGGAACAGAGACAACGTACTTATGAGCGAAGAATCCGAAAGACAAAGAGGGAAGTCCTTGGAATGCAAGCAGCGGTTGATAACTGCAAGGACGAACAGGCAAAATTCGTACTCCAACAAGACCTTGACCGGAAGTCTTATCTTTTACAGAAACAAAATGCTACATACAAGGACTACTGCAAGCAGAATGACCTAAGAGAGCTGCAAGACCGACTTATGATAGCGAAGTGGAACCGCCAGAATGCCGCAAAAGCCAGAGGAGCGGCAAAACGATATAAGACAGCAAAGGGGATTGACTGATGGACAGATGGGAATATTATAATCCAAATCCTGTTAAGGATAAGAGAACAGGAGATTGCGTTGTCCGAGCAATATGCAAAGCAACTGACTTCGACTGGGAAACGGTATTTGTCGGATTAATGATACAGGCATATGCTCTGTCAGATATGCCATCAGCTAATTACGTTTGGGGAGCGTACCTCTACAAACATGGGTACAGACGCAAACTGATTGAACAATCAGAGCGATATATCTATACAGTCAATGATTTTTGTGCAGAACATCCGACAGGCACATACATTCTCTGCGTAGATGGTCATGTGGTGACGGTACAAGAGGGCAAATATTTCGATACATGGGATAGTGGTAATGAGATCCCAATATACTACTGGGAAAAGGAGTAGCTAAATGAGCATATCAGAATTTGTACAGATTTTTCTTTCTATCTGCGGAGGGGTGTCTATTGTCGGAGGGGCAGCAGCTGTTATTTTTAAGTGGATTACTCCGGCATTTCGGCTCAACAAGCGAGTTGAGACACTAGAAGAACATGATAAGCGAGATTACGAGAGTCTTCAGAGGATTGCGGAACGTGATTCATTGATTTTGGAAGTGCTATCAACCATGCTGGATAGTCAGATTAGTGGGAATAATGTAGAAGAATTAAAAAAAACAAAACAGAAGCTTACAAATTATCTTGCGCAGAATCAGCGTTAGCATTAGTAAGGGGTATGCTCATGAAATTATATGTGTTCACGAAGAAAGATATAGACAGATTCTTGATAGAGTGTAATTTCACACCGGACGAAGAAAGATTGTTCCGACTGAGATGTAAAGAACATACGCTCGAATACTGCGCTGAGCAGATGAACGTGAGTATATCTACGGCAAAACGGTTAAGCCGCCGGGTGAACAATAAAATAATTAAAGTGTGCTGATACTTTTTGGATACTAATTAGAGCCAGAAACGACCTGTTTCCGGTTCTTTTTTTATGTAAAAATATAATCAGAAAGGCGGTGTATAAGATGGCATTATATAACAATCCTTATCAATATAGTTTTGGTGCTCCTGGGCAAATGAACCAGTTCCAGCAACAGCCTGTCCAGATTCCAGCTCAACCAGTACAGCAACCACAGCAGAATAATAGCGGTATCCTGTGGGTATCCGGCGAAGTCGGCGCAAAATCCTATCTGGTAGCACCCGGGACAAGTGTTTTGCTGATGGACAGCGAAAGTGAAAAGTTCTACATAAAATCCACAGATGTATCCGGTATGCCACAACCACTGCGGACATTTGAATACCACGAGGTAGGTTCTCAGATGCCGCCTAAGCAGCCTGTTCAGAACATGGACAGTAAATATGTTACTCGACAGGAATACGATGATTTGAAAGGCAAATACGAAGCTATTATAAACCGATTAAATTCATTTTCTGAACCTGTTAGGGCTAATACCGTACAGGAATCAGCAATCAAGGGAGGAAATGCAGATGAGTAATCCATTATTTAACGCACTTGGCGGCGGGATGCCGCAGGGAAACGGACCAATGCAGATGATACAACAATTTATGCAGTTTAAACAGAATTTTAAGGGAGATCCGAAAGCAGAAGTCGAGAAAATGTTGCAGTCTGGAAAGATTTCTCAACAGCAACTTAATCAGGTTCAGCAAATGGCAGGGCAATTCCAGCACATGTTGAAAGGAATGAAATAGTACATTACAATCTGGCCAGATTGATGTAAATACACAAAAAGGAGATTATATTATGGATGGAAATTATAGCTTAGCAGATATTGCCGCTGCTACTGGAAACGGTAGAAATAATGACGGCATGTTTGGTGGAGATGGTAGCTGGTGGATTATTGTTTTATTCATCTTTGCTTTCTTCGGATGGGGAAACAATGGCTGGGGCAATAATGGAAACGGCGGCGGATATGTAGCCACAGCAGCTACTCAGGCGGATATTCAGAGAGGATTCGACAATTCCGCTGTGATCAGCAAGCTTGACGGAATCAATAACGGACTCTGTGATGGATTCTATGCAGTGAACAACGGTATGCTTACCGGATTTAACGGAATCAACACCAATATCATGCAGACTGGTTTTGGAATCCAGCAGGCAATCAATGCCGATACTGTAGCCAATATGCAGAACACAAATGCGCTCCAGGCACAGCTTGCGAACTGCTGTTGTGAAACCAGGGAAGCTATCCAGGGCGTAAATTACAATATGGCACAGAACACCTGTGCATTGCAGAACACCATGAACAGCAACACAAGAGACATTATCGACAGCCAGAATGCAGGGACAAGAGCCATTCTTGATTATCTTTGCAATGAAAAGATTTCTTCTCTTCAGGCTGAAAACAATGACCTCAGACGCGCCGCATCCCAGGATCGCCAGTCTGCACTTCTCACAACTGCAATGGCTTCTCAGACACAGCAGCTCATTAATGCAATCAATCCGGCACCGATTCCGGCATATCAGGTTCCTAATCCGAACACGTATTACGGATGCGGATGCAACGCTGGATGCAATTGCTGATAACTTCATATTGAGAGTATCTTTCGATTGATTTCGGATGTCGGCTTATGCCGTATTACACAGAGGGGCAGGCTGAGACCTGTCCTTTTGTGATATGAAAGGAGTATTTTTATGGCAGAATTTACAAATGTAGCTGCTCAGACTGTAGCAGCAAATGGAAACGTAGTATTTTCAAACACAGCAGTCAAAGGTTCTAACTGTATTCAGCACAGAGAGGGAAGCGGAATCATTACCCTGAGAGGGCTTACTAACCAGTGTAAAGCAAGATTTTTCGTGGATTTTTCTGGCAATATCGCAATTCCAACAGGCGGTACTGTCGGAGCTATTTCTCTGGCTATCGCAATCTCTGGCGAACCTGTATTATCTTCTCAGATGATTTCCACGCCGGCGGCAGTGGATCAGTACAATAATGTGTCTTCCGGAATTTACGTGGATGTACCACGCGGATGTTGCGTTAATATCGCGGTAGAAAACACAAGCGATCAGGCTATTTCTGTTGCGAACGCAAACATTGTTGTGACCAGAGAAGCGTAGGAGGTGTGATTATGAGAGATATTAAAGACTTATGTGCAAGAATCGAAGATGAACTTTCCAAAATCGCTGATAATGGACTGACCACCGGAAATCTGGAAATGACATACAAACTGATTGATATGTACAAAGATATCAAGAACACGCAGTACTGGGACAAGAAAGTGGAATATTACAACACTGTTCTTGATGAGATGCGTGGTGGCGGATACAATGACGATTACAGTGAACGTGGAAGAAAGCGCGACAGTATGGGGAGATACAGTTCAAATGATGGCAGAATGATGCCGGATTACGACAGGGGCAGTTCTTATGCCAGACGTGGTGAACATTATGTCAGAGGGCATTACAGTCGCTCTGATGGGCGAGACGCTTACGATGACTACATGGCGCAGAAGCAAAGCTATCGCTCCGGCAAGTCTGAAGACTGCAAAAGGAAGATGCTTGCCGCTCTGGAAGAACATCTGGACGAACTTACAACAGAAATGAGCGATATGTCTAAAGATGCGGAGTGCCGGGAGGAACGCGATCTTGTCAAGAGATACGTAGAAAAACTTCGGGATATGCTTTAAAAACGCAAAAAGTGGTAGAGAGGTAGTTAAAAGAAATCTGTTATAATGTAATTGTGCAGCAGGAAGCACAAGTAAAACGGTTGTTTTGACATTTTCGTTTTAATCCTCCTTTCTTTAATTTAGTAGCTGGTGCGCACGCTTTAATGGAAAGTTAAACAGGTTCGAATCCTGCCGTGCGTATTTGTCATCTGGCACGCAAGATGGCTCACCTCCTTGATTAAGGTTTTTGTTATTCATACTTTTCTTTTAAAAAAAGAAATAAATATCCGAAACAACTCGTGGCAGGCATAACACGTTAAATATCTTGCTAACCCGGGAATCCGGGTTATGTGGAATGTAGCTCAGTAGGAAGAGCGGAGATGCTGAATTCTTGACGTCAGAGGTTCAAGTCCTCTCATTCCATTACCCTGCCAGTGGTCTAACTGGCTTAATCCAATACCTGCGGCGGCAGGTCAATAAACACGACCAGGAGGATATATATGCAGAAACTTATTGACACATTAAAATCATTTGGAATCGAAATCCCGGAAGATAAACAGGCAGATGTGAAGAAAGCACTCTCTGAGCATTACAAAAATGCTAAGGAAGTAGCAAAAACCCTGTCGAAAGTCGAGGGAGAACGTGATGACTGGAAAGAACGTGCTGAAGCAGCAGAAGAGACCCTGAAAGGTTTTGACGGTATCGACCCGGCAAATGTTAAAACCGAGTTAGAGACTTGGAAACAGAAAGCGGCAGATGCAGAGAAAGAATTTAATGCAAAAATCTATGACCGTGATTTCTCAGACGCACTCAAGGCGGCACTCGATGATGTTAAGTTTTCCAGTGAAGCGGCTAAGAAGTCTGTTATGGCAGACATCAAAGAAGCAGGCCTTAAACTGAAAGACGGTAAAATCCTTGGACTGAATGATCTGATCGAGCAGATGAAACAGTCTGACGCATCCGCTTTTGTAGATGAATCTCAGCAACAGGCTCAGCAGAACCAGGCAAGATTTACCACTCGCGTTGGACAGCAGCAGACACCGGGAAGTATGACTAAGAAAGATATCGAAGCAATTAAAGACCCGTCCGAAAGACAGGCTGCAATTGCTCAGAATATCCAGTTATTCCAGTGATTTTTTACACCGACTATACACCAGAGTATAGCCGCTAACCCAATACCTTAATAGTTATGGGTAGAAAGGATTTTTTTATATGGCAGCAAAAGCTAATCTTATTATGAGTAATGATATTCAGGTCACAGCGCGTGAGATTGACTTTGTAACCAGATTCGAAAGAAACTGGCAGCACTTACGTGATATTCTGGGCATCATGAGACCTATCAAAAAACAGCCGGGTGCTGTACTCAAGTCCAAATACGCAGAGGGTACTTTGCAGAGCGGAAATGTTGGTGAGGGTGAGGAAATCCCTTACAGCAAGTTTACTGTAAAAGAAAAGACCTATGCGGAAATGACTATTGAAAAGTACGCAAAGGCTGTATCTATCGAAGCAATCAAGGATCACGGTTATGAGAACGCTGTTCAGATGACTGATGATGAATTCCTTTTTCAGCTTCAGACTGACGTTACCGGCAGATTCTATGATTATCTGAAAACCGGTACGCTTACTTCCACAGAAACAACATTCCAGATGGCTCTGGCAATGGCTAAAGGCCGTGTAGAAAACAAATTCAAACAGATGCACAGGAATGTGACTGGTGTTGTTGGATTTGTGAACATTCTGGACGTATATGAATACCTCGGAGCAGCTGAGATCACTATTCAGAACCAGTTCGGATTTCAGTACATGAAAGACTTTATGGGATTCAATACAATCTTCCTGTTATCTGACAGCGAGATTCCAAGAGGACAGGTTATTGCAACACCTGTTGAGAACATTGTTCTGTATTATGTAGACCCTAACGAATCTGACTTTGCGAGAGCGGGGCTTGTATACACTGTATCTGGCGAGACAAACCTGATCGGATTCCACACTCAGGGCAACTACCACACCGCAGTGTCCGAAGCGTTTGCAGTTATGGGGCTTACTCTTTTTGCGGAGTACATTGACGCAATTGCAGTAATCACCATTGACGAAACGCCAACGCTTGGTACTCTGACAGTAACATCTGCGGCTGGAACAGCAAGTGGCGACACAAAAATCACTGTAAATCCGGCTAAAGAAAATGCTAACAACGTATATAAATACAAAGTTGCGGCAGACGCAGTAACTGTTGGATATGGACAGAACCTCAGAAACTGGACTACTTGGGACGGAAAAGCTGACATTAAGGCAACAACCGGACAGAAGATCACAGTGGTTGAGTGTGATGGAACATACAAAGCACTGAATGCCGGAAGTACAAGCGTAACAGCAAAATGATGATCAAGTAGGAGGTAGCTGGCATGGCTTATGCAGATTATAAATTCTATACAGAATCATTCGGCAATGTCGTGCCGGAAACCGATTTTTCACGTCTGGTGGAAAGAGCCAGTGATTTCGTGGACACAATGACATTTGACAGACTGGTGGATGGACTGCCAACGAACGAACGCTCTCAGAAGCGTATCAAAAAGGCGGTCTGTTCATTGGCTGAATTAATGTATCAGATTGAGCTTGCTGAAAAGAATGCAATCAATCAGGCTTCAACGAATCTTACCGACACAAATGTCGGGAACATCAAAGCCGGTGTAGTAACGTCTGTATCATCTGGCAGTGAATCCATTTCTTACGCAACTCCTCAACAGATCGGAGCGAGTGCAAAGGAATGGAGTGCGGTGTATGCCGCCGCTGGAGATGCACAGAAAACGAATGACTTGCTTCTTAAGACAGCTTTACCGCTTCTGATGGGAGTAAGGACGGATGATGGAATACCAGTATTGTATGCAGGAGTGTGATTAATATGAAAAAGTTATTTATCTCTCAGCCAATGAGAGGAAAGACAGATGAGGAAATTCTCGCGGTAAGAGAAAAGGCAATCAAAAGTGCAGAAAGACAGGTTGGTGAACCGGTAGAAGTTATTGATTCATTCTTCCAGTCGGCACCGGTAGATGCAAAGCCGCTCTGGTATCTAGGCGAATCTCTTAAACTTCTGGCAGAAGCTGACGTGGCATATTTCGCCAAAGGCTGGGACGAAGCCAGAGGGTGCAAGATTGAGAACACCTGTGCCATTGAATATGGCATTGAGACCATTATTGAGGACTACAGAAAGGACTAAGCTATGGACATTTCAACATTAGGCTCATGTATCACAATCGTTATGATTTGCTACATCGTAGGAATGGGCTGTAAAGCATCAAAAAGAATCTCTGATGAATGGATTCCAGTAATCATGGCGGTTATTGGTGGATTTCTCGGAGCAGTCGGAATGGGAATTATCCCAGATTTCCCGGCAACGGATTATATCACGGCAGTTGCAGTCGGTATGTTTAATGGATTGTCGGCCACTGGTGTGAATCAGGTTATTAAGCAGACAGTGCAGAAAGAATAATTAAGGAGGCGCATGTCGCGAGACAGCAGTAAGTCCTTTTTCTTAAAAGGAGATGGATTTATTATGCCAAGACCAACAAGAAATTTAACAAATCAAAGATTTGGAAGACTTATAGCCATTGAGAAAGTTAATAAAACAGGGCAATCTCAGTGGCTTTGTAAATGCGATTGTGGAAATAAAGTAATTGTAGCTTCAAATAATCTGATTCGCAAGAATACACTTAGTTGCGGCTGCTATCAAAAAGATAGAGTGTCGGAAGCTAAGAAAATTCATGGAGATAGAAACACACGCTTATACACTATATGGGTAGATATGCGCAGACGCTGTTCCTATATTGGAGATCCATCTTATAAAAACTATGGTGGCAGGGACATTTCTGTTTGTGAAGAATGGGAAAAGTCATTCCTTAATTTTAAGGAATGGGCATTAGGAAATGGATATGCTGAAAATCTTACTATAGATAGAGTAAACGTGGATGAAAATTATTGTCCTGAAAATTGTAGATGGGCAACTTTGAAACAGCAAGCCAACAATAAAAGAGACAATGTTTACGTTACTGTAAATGGGGAAACGCATACATTAACAGAATGGAGTGAAATAACTGGGATTTCCTATAACACTATAATCAAGAGAAGATATCGCGGTTGGAGCGATGTGGACGCAGTTTCAACTCCCGTAAATGTGAGGTGAGATATATCTATAGCAAAATTATAACACTATTCAACTATTACGAAAGTGCCACAACTGGAGATGCGTACTGGTATCCTCATGTTTTATCCGGCGTTGACCTCATTACAGACAAAGGAGCAATCCTTAAAAAGTACGGACCAGACGCAACTGACAACGCACAGTTACACATCCGCTATACCGTCCAGAACGGCGATATAACCATTACTGATAAAGACGGTAAGATTCTTCCATGGGTGCCGCCTAAAGAGTGGAAGCAGCAGATCAACAACGCTCTGGAAGACACTATCACATTCTCAGATGAATCGTTCTTCTGGGAGGGTGAGTGGACTGGCGGAACAGTAACTGATGGTGATTACAGAAATGGATTTTATCAGTACATGAATGAGAATAAGGATAACGTGTTCAAGATTACCAGTGTAGGCGGTCCGTATACACTGATTCCTCACTTCGAGATTCTTGGTAAGTAATATGAGCAAAATTCATCATTTCAAAGGATTCTCCGTAGTTGACGGAGATATGAAAATCAAACTGAATATGGATAGATTTTCTAGGCAATACCAAGAAGCCCAGTATCTCCTTGATGGAATGGTTATGGACAGTATGGTTCCGTTCATGCCGATGATTACAGGGGACTTTATCAACCGGACAAGAGTTGAGAGTGCATCCTTGCAAGGAACTGGGAAAGTATGTGCGGCGGCGGCTCCTTATGGACGTTTTCTGTACGAGGGGAAAGGAATGGTTGATGAAGCAACTGGAAGTCCCTACGCAAGACGTGGAGCAAAGAAAGTTCTTGTCAGTCAGTTTTCTGGTCAGACAGCCGCAAAGGAAAATCTTGAATACACCAAACAGGCTCACCCACGGGCACAAGCCCATTGGTTTGATGCCGCAAAACGACAATACGGCAGTACATGGATTCGCAAAGTAAAAGCACAGGCAGGAGGTGGCAGACATGGCAGATAAGCCAATTGGCAAAGATGCAACTGGATATGAGATTCTGACAGATGCAATGAAAGCACTTCTGAACCAGTATCCCGGATTGTATCAGGGTGAAAGCATCAAGTTCGAAGAGCTGAACAAAGATTCCGGAATCGCTTTCTCGGCAGACAACGGGGCCTTGATCTATTCAGAAAAAGAAGACGTGTGCGGAGTAATGCATCAGGTGTGCCAGTACCCATTTTATGTGGTTTATCGAACGGCATCCGACAAAGAACGGCAGAAGTTATCTGTTCAGAAGTTTCTGGACAGTCTCGGTAAATGGATATGTCGAGAACCAGTTATTATAAATGGCTCTGAGACACGCTTATCTGCTTTTCCAGAGCTTTCGCAAGGAAGAGTAATAAAACGTATCACTCGTGATAATTCCTATGGTTTAGAGCCACAGGAGAGTGGCGTACAGGACTGGTTATTGCCATTGTCAGTACGCTACGAAAATACTTATGAAGTAATATAACGTAACAACCGGCTATCAATTAGAGCTAGTCGCTAACCTACACAGCCTTTTAAAAATGATAGGCAGAAAGGACATTTCTATGCCAGTAACAGGAAAAATTGACCGTAAATATATGGCTCATTACATTGATTCAGGTTCCCTCTGCGGAGGACTGACACCGAAATATGAGCGTCTTGGAAAAGATCTGGAAGAGTATAACGTAGAACTCAATCCAGATACTGAAACATCTAAAAACATTCTCGGAGAATCCACATTCAAGCATAACGGCTACGAAGCTTCTTCTGACGCTGATCCGTTCTATGCAGACACTACTTCCGATCTGTTCACAGCATTACAGAAGATCGTAGATGGGCGTCTCAAAGACGACAACCTCAAAACAAAAGCAGTTGAGGTTCATCTCTGGACAGAAGCCACAGCAGGCAAGTATGAAGCATACCAGCAGGAATGCTATGTTGTTCCAACAAGCTACGGCGGTGATACGTCCGGCTATCAGATTCCGTTCACAGTTAATTACGTTGGAGAGCGCGTCAAAGGTAAATTTGACATTACTTCCGGCTCATTCACAGCTGACAGCGAATAATTTTTTAGGAGGGCGTAGAAAATGGCAAAAACAATTAATACAAGCATTGATGATGGATTTCTTATTTTTACATTCACAAACAAGCAGGGAGAAGTATTTTCTTCATTTAAGATAAACCCTACCGACATTAATGTTGCAGCAAGAGCAGAGGAAATCGAACCATTTTTTGAACAGATACAGGACAGCATTCAGAAGGTCACATCAAGTAAAGAAATGGCGGATCTGAACAATCAGATTGAAGATAAAATGAACTATCTGTTAGGGTATGAAGCTTCAATGGATTTATTCAAGGAACCAATTACTGCAACAACTGTATTCCCGAACGGTCAGGTTTTTGCATATATCGTGCTTGATAAAATTTCAGAAGCAATTGCACCGGAAATTGAAAAAAGAAAGAAGAAAATGCAGGCTACTGTTGATAAGTATACGGAGAAATACACAAAATGACCGCTTACGAGTTACCCACCTCACTAAATATCTGTGGGGTGGATTTTTCTATCAGAACGGATTTTCGAGCAATCATAGATATTCTGATTGCACAGAACGACCCGAATCTTGACAACTACGGAAAAAAAATAGTAATGCTGAAGATCCTCTATGAAGACTTGGAAAGCATTCCACCAGAGAACGTAGAAGAGGCTTGTAAGAAGGCTTGTGAATTTATTGACTGCGGACAGACGGACGACGATTCGGGAAAGCCGAAGCCACGCTTGATGGACTGGGGACAGGACGGGGAAATGATTATTCCGGCGGTAAACAAGGTAATTCATAGCGAAGTTAGAGCGGCACCTTATATGCATTGGTGGACATTTTTTTCGTATTTCATGGAAGCGGGAGAATGCTTGCTTAATACAGTTATCGGGATTCGATCAAAAAAAGCTTTTGGCGAAAGATTAGATAAATGGGAAAAGAAATTCTACCACGATAACAAGAATCTTATTGATATAAAAACGCGTCTCTCTGAAGAGGAACAGGCTTATAAAGATAAGCTTAACGAGATGCTTAACCTCAAATAGTTAGGAGGTGGACACATGGCTGCTGATGGCTCAGTCATTATTGATACCAGAATGGACACGTCTGGCGTACAGAACGGCGTGTCTGCAATAAAAAAGTCATTTAACGGCCTTGGAAGTGCTGTAAAAAAAATCGGTCTGCTGATTGGTGGGGCTTTTGCGGTTGGCAAGTTGGTACAGTTTGGAAAAGAGTGTGTAGAACTCGGCTCTGACCTCGCAGAAGTGCAGAACGTGGTCGATGTTACATTTACCACCATGTCCGACAAAGTAAATGAATTTGCGAAGAACGCCATGACCTCAGCCGGACTGTCAGAGACAATGGCAAAAAGGTATGTCGGTACGTTCGGAGCAATGTCTAAGTCGTTCGGTTTCTCTGAAGCACAGGCTTACGATATGTCAACGGCCTTGACGCAGCTAACTGGTGATGTAGCATCATTTTATAACATCAGTCAGGACTTGGCTTATATCAAGCTGAAATCAGTGTTTACTGGCGAAACGGAAACGCTCAAAGATCTCGGCGTGGTAATGACCCAGTCGGCACTAGACCAGTACGCACTGGCGAACGGTTATGGTAAAACCACATCCGCCATGACCGAGCAGGAGAAAGTGGCTCTTCGTCTGGCTTTTGTACAGAAACAGTTATCTGCCGCATCTGGTGACTTTATCCGTACTTCTGACAGCTGGGCGAACCAGGTTAGGGTGATGCAGCTGCAGATCCAGTCCCTGAAAGCTACAGTCGGACAAGGACTGATTAACATCTTCACTCCGGTCATAAAAGTGATAAATATCTTATTGGCAAAACTTGCCACGGTTGCAAATGCCTTTAAGTCCTTTACGGAACTGATAACCGGGAACAAATCATCCGGGCAGACGGGAGCCAGTGGAGCGGGACTTGCTGGAACAGACCTGTCAGCCACAGAAGATGCTTATGCCAGTGCTGCGGATGGAGCTGATAGTCTGGCTGATGCTACGCAGAATGTAACAGATTCCACGAAGGACAGTACAAGCGCGTTAAATAAGCAGACCAAGGCTCTAAAAAAGAATATTGCTCCGTTTGACGAATTAAAGGTTATTGGAAAAGAAGCGGCGGATGCGATATCTGGTGTGACAAAAACGCCTACCGTAAAGGCAGACAATATTAGCCTCGGAAATGTTGGACAGGTAGATTACGGAGGATTGGCAAAAGGAGAAAGCCAGATTGACAAACTCAGCAAATCCGCAAAGAAATTATCCGATATACTTAAGCAAATCTGGAAGCCTTTTCAGGAAGCTTGGAGCAGAGAGGGTAAGAATACTATTGATGCTGCAAGGTATATGTTTTCTAGTCTTGCTGAACTTGCAAAGAGTGTCGGAAAAAGTATTATGGAAGTCTGGACAAATGGAACAGGTACGGAAATGTTATCTACCATGCTTCGGATTTTTCAGAACATTTTCAAGATAATCGGAAATATTGCAAGTCAGTTATCTAAAGCATGGAATAAAAATAATGTTGGAACAAAAATTATTCAAAATTTAGCGAATGCTTTTCAGAAAGTTCTTGATTTTATTGAAAATATAACAAAAGCAACAGCGGACTGGGCCGGAAAACTTGATTTTTATCCGTTACTGGATTCTATTAAGAACCTCACAAAATCCTTTGCACCAATTATCGAAGCACTTGGAAATGTTCTTGAATGGATATATACCAACATTATTTTACCATCATTGAAGTGGTTGATTGAAACAGGCGTTCCTACACTTATTAATATTGTATCAGGGTTTTTAAACTTCCTCGGAGAACATCAGACGCTGGTCGAAGCGTTCGGAGCGGCACTTATAGGAATGTTTGCAACAGCGAAGATTATCCCATTGGTTACTACACTTATCAGTAATATCGGCAATATTGGACTTGCGTTGAAAGGCTTAATTGCCCTCATGACGGGTTCCGGTGGCATACTTGGCGGAATATCTGCAATAGCAACAGCGATCGGACCGGGCGGACTGATTATTGCTGCAATCGGTGCGGTAATAGCAGCGGGTGTTTTGCTTGTGAAAAATTGGGATTCTATAAAGGACTTTTTCGGAGGTATAGTTGATTACTTTGGTGAAAAAAGCAGAGCATTCATAGAAAAAGCCACAAATACAGCCAGTTCTTTAATAGAAAAAGTAAAAAATGCTGGTTCAATCTTGCTTACCTCAATAAAAGAAACAGCATCTAAGATTATATCTACTATTGGGAATATCTTGCAATATCTCATAACGATTTTCATAAATGGATGGAATGCAGGATGGTTAAAAGTCAAAGAAGTATTCAAAAATATATTTGACTCGTTAGTAAATATTGCAAAAGTCCCAATTAATGGCGTGATCGGCTTAATTAATGGAATGATTCGTGGAATTATCTCAGGGGTAAACACAGCTATTGGCGTATTGAATAGGATAAAGATTAAAGTTCCTGATTGGGTGCCGAAGATTGGAGGAAGTACCTGGGGATTTACAATTCCGACCATGACAGCGCCACAGATTCCGTACTTGGCAAAAGGTACAGTTGTGCCGCGAAACGCCGGAGAGTTTGCAGCAATCCTCGGTGATAACAAGCGTGAGACAGAGGTTGTATCTCCACTGTCGACGATGAAACAGGCAATGATGGAAGCTTTGAAAGAATCTGGAAATGGCGGTAGTGGTTCGCCTCAGTATATCGTATTGAATATTGACGGAAACGAATTCATCCGCTGGTTGAGAGATCAGAACGGGCAATACAGGAACCGGACAGGCTTCGGAATCTTTGAAGGGTAGGTGAGCACATGAGCGAATTTAGTTCAGGGAATTTTCAGGGATGGCTATTAAAATTCGGGACTCAAGAATTTCCACATGAATTTATCAAAAGAGCAACATGGAAAAGCACACCGAATCAAAGACTTGAAAATGATTCATGGACAGATATGAAAGGATATTTGCACAGGGACACACTCCCACATTATCGTACAAAGATAGAATTTGAAACAGTTGACGATTTAACCCTAGAAGAAAAAATAAAAATTCAAAATGTAATGAATTCCTCAATTATCAATAAGCAAGAGCGTAAAGCAAATATCACCTACTGGAATGACGAAACAAATACATATACGAATGCAAAAGTATATGTTCCAGATATTGACTTTACAATTAATGAAATTGATAAAAAAAGAGGGATGGTGTTTTATTCAAGCATCCGAATCGCACTGATCGAATACTAACAACCAGAGTGCATGGGTGTCACAGCTCATGTGCTCTTTTATATTATAGACGGGAGGATGATTATGGCAGATACAGTATCTTTTGACAGTTTATTGGATACAACGGCCGGGATGACTGCTGTTGTCAACAACACAAAACACGACGAGGATGTAGTTAGTGTCACAGGCGTTGATTGGTTTACCTACGCAGGAAATACCGCCAGTACCATATATGTTTCTGGAAACAATTTCATCGGATTTGGGCAAAACGCCGAACAACTCAAAATCTGGCGTAGGGATGGCGCGGTTTATTATATTTACCGACAGGAAGGAACACTTACGTCGGGAAAAAGATTCATCAAAATCAGAGTTGAAGGATACGTACATTATTCAAGCACATCATCGTCATATGCGCTGAAATACGAAGTATTTCTGATAGAAGGACAGACATTATTTATCAATGTTATTCAGATACCTACAAGCAGTTCGTACACTGGCATGTCATCAATCATTGACGGCAAAACCATAACATATCTGACTATTTCCGTAACTTCTACAGTGCCAATTTCGATTCTAGTAAAAAACGCAGGTGTGTCGCAGATAGTTAGCTATGAGAAATTTGTTGAAGACAAATACGTCACTGGAATTACTGTGTCAAAAATGTCAAATAAGACCACGTACTATCAGGGTGAATTATTCGACAGCACAGGACTTGAAGTATCAAAGACATACAATGATGGAACATCAGAATCCACTACCGATTATGAATTATCAGGATTTGACAGCAGTTCCGCAGGCACAAAGACCATAACCGTTACTGCATCCGGCAAGACGACAACATTTGAGATTTCTGTCTCAGAAGCTTCTATTACCGCCATATCAGTAACGACTATGCCAAGCAAGGTGAATTATCACATAGGAAAAGAATTTGATTCTACAGGTATTGTGGTGACTGCAACGTTAAGTGATGGAAACACTATAGACGTTACAAAGGATTGTACATATTCTGGGTTTGACAGCAGTTCTCCAAAAACAAATACGATAACGGTAACCTATGGAATATTAACAACTACGTTCGATATTACAATTATGCAACCATTGAGTATAACTGGCGGAAACTATTCATCAGACACATACTTTGTTGGAGAAACTACAGATATATCCGTATATAGCATAACTGTTTCATATTCGGACGGCTTCGAGTATGTAACAAGTGGATATACAGTTAATAATGTAGTGGTCACAGAACCGGGCTCGTTACTGATAACGGTTGAGTATTTTGGAGTGTCAACGACCGTTTCAACAAAAGTTTTAGATTCCTTTTCGGTGAAAATCGGAACGCCTACTAAAGATGATGTAACTGCAATATTCGATCTCGAAACAAATATATTGAGTATTTCGGGAACCGGCGAATTTAATAATAACTTATCTGACAATGCAGAAGGTATAGCCTGCCCAAATTCATTATACACAAGATGTAAGCAGATTGTATTTAGCGACGGTATTACTAAGATTCCGAGTAATTTCGGTAGTAGATTTTCAAGCTTAGAAAATCTTGTATTTGGAAATGATATATCCGAAATTGGTGTCGGTAACTTCAATAAATATCTAGGGACATCTTTATCTTTTTCAGAATCTTTTGTAAAAATTTCAAGTGGTTGCTTTAACGACTGTCCGAATCTGTCAGAATTGACATTTCACGAAGGACTCGAAGAAATTGGGAGAAGTACATTCTGTGGTTGTTCTTCGTTGAAAAATTTGATTCTTCCATCGACACTCAAGAGTATGTCATATTGTTTCCAAGGGGGCACTCTTGAAAACTTGGAAATAGGAGGCAACGATGCAATATTTGCATCGTCTGGCGAAGGGGGCACTATATATAATATTTCTGCAAAAAATCTAGTTATTCGCGGAGGTACTATTTATAGTAATGTTTTTAACAGGAAGAACATCGAAACGTTGGCTTTAAACGGGACTGTAAAATGGAATGGCACTGGTCAATTTGCTACATGTTCAGAATTAAGATCTATATCAATAGGGAAAGGTATATCAAGTATTCCTGTTTCCTGCTTTGCCAGTTGCGGTCTTCTGAACAATGTTGTTATTCCGGATAGTGTTACGGAAATTGGTGTAAATGCTTTTAGCGAATGTACCTCACTAAATTCGATAGAATTATCTAATAAGATTAAAAAAATTCCAGATTATTGTTTTAGTAAATGCGGCTTTGAAACGTTTACGATTTCAGATGACTTGTCAATAGAAGAACTTGGAAACGCAATATTCCAAGCTTGCTCCAAATTAAAAACAGTATATATTGGAAAAAATGTAAAAACTATTGCTAGTGGTGCTTTCGATGGTAATTCTGGTATAACGATTAAAATTAACCAAACAAAAGATTCCATATCTGGTTCTCCTTGGTCAGCCTCAAACGCAACAGTTGAATGGGTGGAAGTTCAACTTGTCAAAATTGAGATTAGTTCATTGCCGCATAAGCTGAAATACAAAAAAGGGGAAAAATTTGATAGCTCTGGATTGATTGTAAACGCAACTTATGACGATGGAAGAGTAGAAGAAACAACAAGCTATACATTATCAAATCCAGATATGTCAACCGCTGGAGTTAAGACTGTTAATGTAGCTTACGAAACACAATCCACTACCTTTGATATTGTAGTCATAGAGATCATCAAAATAGAAATCACGGCTTTGCCAACTAAAGTAGAATATTCCAAAGGAGATACACTAGACACTTCTGGGATGCTAATTTCGACAGTCTGGACAGATGGCTCAAAAGAAGTTTTAACAGACGGATATACTGTGTCTGATTTGGATAGTAGTGAAGCAGGAGAAAAGACTATTACAGTTACATATCAGTCGTTTACTGCAATGTTTACCGTTGAAGTAGTTCCTGATACTGTCGGAATCCGTATTTCTCATTACCCAAATAAGATTTATTATAGAATTGGGGAATCGTTCGACCCAACCGGGTTAACTGTAGCGGCAGTAAGACAGGACGGAACCGAGAAAGAAATTACAGATTATGATATTTCTGGTTTCGATAGCTCCACCGCAGGTTCTAAGACTATCACAGTTTCTTATAATACAACAACCAACGGAGTTTCCAAATTTGTCGGCTCTGATAGTTTTCAAATTAAAGTCACGAACGACGGGAAAAACCCATTTGATGATAGTTCAAGTGGTGGCTCAAGTGGCGGCTCTGGTGATGTTGAAGAAGAGAAAACCGAGCCAATAGAAATAACAGTACACTGGATTAACGGAGAATTTGCTGACCTTACAAACGAAAATATCGACCAGAAGACGATTACTTTACAGGAGTCAATTTGCTCTGAACAGTATTTTATCTTCGGCGGTTGTGTCTGCAATCAGATAACGTTTCAGGCTCACCACGACCAGTTTAACGGTACCTCGGAAGAGTTTTACCCCTCTGGAAAAATTGAAGTTTACATCGAGAGAAAAGGAACAAGAATCAAAATTTTCACAGGTGAAATCGACAGTGCGGAGCGGAAAGCAAACTCCCTGACACGTAATTTTATCGCATATGATTATCTGTATAAATTACGAAATACTGACATTGCTCGATGGTATAAAAACCAGACGACTGATAAGAAGAAAAAGCTGACTCAAAAGCAATTTAGAGATAAATTATTTGAGTTTTTGGGACTCGAACAAGTTAGTACAAAACTGCATTGGGACGACACCTATGTGCCTGATACGAATAACTCAAATGAGATGAATGTAGTGAACATTCTGAAAGATTTATGCTTGCAGAATGACCGTTTTGGATGGATGAACAGGGATGGCAAGTTTGAGTATCTGAAGCTTCGCCAGAACAGTTATAGGTACGGGCAGACTACCGGTAATCAGAACATTTATAAATACTACGGTAACGAAGAAGTACACCTTGATACATTCAAAAGTTTTACCGCAAAAGAGGGTAGAATTTGGTTCCCGAATGTTATATTTTGTGATCCTGACCCGAATAGAGCCTTCGGCTTTACGCAGGGCGACTATACAGCGCAAGAAGCGTATGACAACAACGTTTATTACAACAGAAACAGCTTCTTTGTAGGAAATGAAGACTGGCTAAATTACGTTTGGGATGCAGACGAATATGGCGGTATTTCAAGGGCTGAACCAATTATGAAGATTTGCTATGGTGTATTCGTAAATCAAGATTTGCGGAAATATTATCGTGCGCAGGGATATACTGCCGAGGTTCAGGGAAACCCACTGAACATGGTTGGTCAGGCAGTCGAACTCTACTATAAAAAGCAGATTCAGCACGACGAACAGGAGCCTACAGAACTGCAATGGTACGTTCATTCATACATCATGAGCAGGGTACTCAAAATCGGCGCTACAGACATGATTGACACCTATTCTGCCAACAATGCACCGTTTAATAGTAACAGCCAGCAGTTGGGAAAATACACTCCCGAAATATCTGGAACGGTCAATCTTACACGATCTGAAATGCCGACAATCAGCTATGCAGAGTTTACAGATGGTTCGGATTCTGAATTTTCACCGGCAATGATTGACGATTTTACAGACGGTTCTGGTGGCTCTGGCAGCACTTCTGAACAATTAAAAAAGGCACAATTAAGGTGTGTAAAGCGAATAAAAAAAGCTGATTATGATGCTCTTGTAGCCGCAGGAACTGACCGAGCAGATACGTTGTATTTCACATTTGAGGAGGGCTGATCGGATGATATATAAGGCATTTTTGAACAGACAGGAAATCACTGGGTTTCCTGTCAAAGGTAAAGAAACAAGTGAAATATGGGGTGGAAATACATTGTTGTGGAAAAAATCTGGCGGTATTAGAAAGAATATAGTTGATTATGCTGCAATCGACAAATGCACAACAACCACAGGAGCTACATTAGTTAATTTAATTTATGGTTTCAAAGGAACAGGAGGTGCGATCAGTAATAAATTCGCATTTTTTGTTGGCGGAAATTCAATAGTCAAGATAATATATGATTTTAGCAACATAATGCAAAACGAAGCAGGTTTTGCGGTAGCATATAAAAACTATTTTTATATCCTTCATACAGACGGGCTTTTTGAAAATATCAAAGACTTTTATAAGTACTCTGACAAGGGAGAACTTATTTTCCATTATTCGAATTCCGATAAAGTTGAAAAAATGTTTTTTCAAGGATTCTATGTTGGAGATGATGATACTTTTTATTGCATATTTTACAATCAATTATCATCCTCATATATGCCAAGTCCAGATACAAGTGTTTCTCCGACTGTGTATGAATATAAAAATGGAAAAAATATCGGAAACAGAAAAATTGAAAAAATATCGTGCAAGTCTTCGTCAACAGATTATGTTTCAAACCAATACAAAATAGCCGGAAAAATACTCCTTGAATCAAACCGCTTTCTAACTCCGTATTCCGAATATCCGTTCATACAAGCTTTATTAGAAGTGAAATCAGATAAACTGATATTATTTTCCGGAAGAGATTCTGCTTCATATGTGTCTTTGGGGGGATATAAAGGCTTTGTATATATGACAGGAAAACTTGATAAAGATTATGGTGCGTATGTACACAAATATGACGGAGAAAATTACAGTCTTGTTTATTCTGCATGGCAAGACACTGATGCTTCTTTAGATTGGAGAAACTGGGGTATGCGTATACAGACTCCTTGCGCATTTTATGCAAATAATATGTACTTTATATCAAATCCTGATTCGCATAATTCTAAGTATCCTTATGGTGTATACAAACTTAATTTAACAACACGTGGAACGCCCAAACTAATATACGAAATGAGCAAAAGTGAGAAAATAACAAGAATATTTTACGGCAAAATAGAAGCTTCATACACTTTTATCGGGGCTGTTTGCCTTACAATTGCCAATAATAAACTGTATGTGCATAAGCAATTCAATGTCGATAAATACAGTTCGGATGTTTACAGCCTAGTGTATTCCATAGATGAGGTACCACTGTAAAAACGAATAAAAACCCCAAAACCGCAAATAAGAGCGCATTTTCCATAAAAATCCAAATAAGCCCTTATTTTCCCAAAAACCATCAAAATCCAAGCCCTAACCGTACTATTAGTTGATTGGTACAGAAATATGCAATTTAGAGGACAGGAATGTCCTCTTTTTTGTATGGCCTTAAATTGGTAGAGAGACATTGATTTTCAAAATGATATAATTGTGTTACAAATACATGCGCAGAAATAAAATCAGGAGAAAAATATGTCATCAGCACAAGTTAAAAATTTTATCGCTACATTGTCCAGATACGCTATGAACGAATACCACAACCGAAAATCATCTGGTCGAAAATGGATTCTTCCATCTGTCTGCATTGCTCAGGCGGCACTAGAAACAGGATGGGGCGCATCGGACATGATGGTAAAAGCAAATGCTTATTTTGGAATCAAAGCCGGAACGAATTGGAATGGAAAAGTCTACAGCTCAAAAACGAAAGAATGTTATGACGGTCATACATTTACGACAATCACAGACCTATTCCGGGCTTATGATAGTCTGGAAGAATCCGTATCAGACTATTTCGATTTGATCACCAGTCTGGGAAGATATGCCTTTGCATGTAATCAATCCAGCCCAGAAACCTGTATTCAGGCGATTTGGGATGGAGGCTACGCAACGGATCCAGATTATGTGCAGCAGGTAATGTTAATTATCAATCAAAATAACCTCACACAATATGATAATATAGATGACAATGAAGGAGATGAGACAGTGTCAAAAGGAGCATTCAAAGCGGTAGAGCTTGCTGAGTCAAGAGAAGGGAGGAATCAGTACACACAATCTGATCTCAGAAGCCAGGTATTTAACGGCTATTCAGATTGTAGCTCCATTTGGTGGAAATCATTTGAAAAGGCCTATGGTATTCAGATCGGAACTTGGACAGGGGAACAGGTGGAAAAAGGTACACAGGTAGCCTATTATGGAGGAAAAGATAATCTGACCATAGCTGACTATAAAAAACTGCAGGTTGGCGATTTGATTTACTTCGGTTCCGGAGAGGCAAAACACGTAGAAGGATTCGTTGGCTGGAAAAATGGAATTCCTATGCTGTTCGGGCATGGATCAGGAACGCCTTCTTATAAAAATGGACTCACATATACCCACAGCGCTAAGTTTTACCAGGCAAGAAGATTCTACACAGAACAGAATTCTTCTAACTCTGCTACAAACACCGAAACAGTTGCTTACGTAGCCAGAATGAGTAAAGATACTCAAACGTTTGTGGACGCCGGAAAGACAAAATCTACACTCTGGCCAAAAATCAAGAAAAACACCCTGGTAGACGTAATTAAAGGAGCAACCATTAAGGATTCTGCCGGAAAGAAATATTATCTTGTCCGACTTGGACACCCGTCTGAAGGATTTGTGCGAGAATATGTACCTGCAGGAAGCTTTAAAAAATATAAAAACTCCCGGGGATAGTACCCCGGGAATCATGTTTCTTATAACATATTGTATCATTTCGTTTTGTAAATCCTATTAGTTCGTTGGACACACGTTAGTCACAAACAAAAAAAATCATTTCCTAATTAAATATCCTCTAAAGTACTGTATTTAAAGGACTTTCTGACATTTGCATAGTTCTAATTAATATCCTGATTGAATACAATTAGAATAATGAGAATGGAATGAGTGAATTCCTTGTAAAATCGCTGAGAATGTTGATTTTACAAGGGTTTCACGCGTTTTTATGTTCTGAATTGTGATGAATAAAATTGATAAAATAAGATTCCGTTAGTCACAGTTAGTCACAAATGGGACTTTTATCTTTTCAATCTCTGTTCGGAGTTCTTCTAGTGTCCTGTGTCCATATACCGCGTTTGTAACATCACCGCCGAATGAATGACCGAGCATTCTCTTACGATCATTCTCCCTGACTCCATATTTTTCGCACAAAGCAGAAAAAGTATGCCGGCAGTCGTGCGGAGTGTGCTTCGGATCACCGACTATTCCTAAACGTTCCAGTGTAGGATAGAACAGAGCATTGCGGTGGTGCTGCTGAGTATATACACAGAGCTTCCCATCTTGAGTAAGAACCTTTTGCTTAGCAAATTCGTATACCGCCGAATGAATTGGTACTACGCGGTCCTTTCCTGCCTTAGTCTTGATCCCGCCCTGAAAGTATCTCTCTTCCAAGTTAGTTGTCAACTTAAGCACTTCACCGATTCTCCAGCCAGAATAACACATGATTAATATAAGCTGCACTTCCGGATCAGCAGAATTCTTCCAGAGAATTTTTAGCTCATTGTCAGAAAATGGCGTTCCATGTTCAGTGTCGTCATCCACGTTGACTTTTACATACAAAGCCTTGTTTTCTGTTACAATTTCTGAGTAAACAGCATATTTATACATCTGCTTGAACAGCGTAAGAATTGCCATAAGGCTCTGACGTTTTAACGGGCAGTCATCAATTACCTTTTGCAGATCAGGCGCTTTTAAATCCTCAAAGATACGATTGTACAGAGTCGTGCAGTTCGAGTAAGCGGTCTGGTAAGCTATTTTTGAACTATAAGAAAGTTTTGAACCCTCTGGAAATTTCCATGCGTAAAACTTCTTATATACCTCTGAAAACGTCAATTTCTTGATTTCCGGGTGTTTATCCTCGACACCCTTGATTGTATTGTAGTCAGCAATCAAACGAGTAACAAGGGTATCTACGTCCGTTGTAGGTGATATCTCAAGATCCCGTTCCATCCCTGGCTGATATGTTCCTGCCTTGTATGCGGTCAGTACAGTAAATCCTTTAATCCAGTCGTCTACATAGCAGATTGCAGGCGGTCGGACTACTTTCCCTGTCGCGTCCAGTGTAGCTGGCGGATGTACCGCAAAACAATTTCTCCGATTCTTGCCAAGATAACGGATGCTGCCGAAACTATTTGGAAGCTTTGGGTATTTCTTTCTTTTCTTCGCCATTTTTATTCCTCTTTTCTTTATGTAGCTGTTTTAGGTATAAAAATAACAGCCGAACAAATTTTCTGTCTTGTTCGACTGCTCCGAAGATGATACAATATGTTTTGCCAGAATATTACATTTCTTCGGAGATGTATAAACGCCACCTCGGTACGCCAATGCCGGGGTGGTTTTTATTTATTCTATTTCTTCAATGTCAAATGAATATCCAAGAACTTCACCTACGTCTGTACATTTTCCCTTTAGTGTGACTGTATCACCTTTTGCCATTGATGCGACTTTCGAACGCTGCTCATCATTTTTAATCTGGCACTGAACGCCGATTATCGCATATTCATCGTCGGGATAGAGGGAGATATATTTTCCAGATGAATCAATGTTCCCGAGTCTACCAGTGATTTCTAAGTATTGCCCTTTGTATTTATCAGATGCTCCAAGTGCGTTATCATCAAGCTGAGACATCATATCGTTGACTGATACGGCTGTGTATTCAATTGGTGTAGGTGTATCAGTTTCTTTTGCAGATTCCGTCTTTGCAGATGCGCTGGAAGAAGACGTGGTGTTTGAATCCGAATTTCCACCAACGGCACCGATAACGCCAATGGCAACAACTGCTAAAACTACCCATTTGAGTTTTCCACCTTTTTTCTTACTCATAGAATTGCTCCTCCTAATAGCTTTATTCGCCACGCTTCGCACTTTTCATGCGGATTATGTATTTTGTACCGCTGATTTTGCAATATTATGTAAAGTACGGTTATTCGTGGTATTTTTATTTTATCATTTTAAGAGCATATTGTAAAGATTTAGAACGAAATAGAGTGATTTAGATGAATAAGAAATGTTTTTTTCTATAAAATAGTGAGAGTTCATGTATATCATTGGCAGTTGCCAAGAGTCGGAATAGATGGTATAATAGTAAAACGAACTAATGTTCGGTTCTATTTCCCACAGCCGGACATATACTGTAGTGTAGGCGGTAGTTGCGACAGGGAGGGTTATTTATGGATTATAAGAAGGAAATTATTGAGATGGTTGAAAAATGTGATAATGAGGGCAAGTTAAAATTTGTCTATACGATTCTTATCAAATATCTAAAATCAAAGAAGCAAGGGGATTAACCCTTGCTCTTTTTGTTTAATGATGAAACTATTTGTTTTATTGCTTTCTTATCTTCTTTATCGAGTGCTTTATATTCCTCGATAAAGTCTAAGACGTCAGGTTCTGACATAAGGTTTCCAATTATGGTTGCATAATCGTCATCGCTTTTAGAACCCACGAGATATGTCGGTGTTACTTCCAGAGCGCCGCATAGAAGTTCGATAGTGTCCATATCTGGTTTGCACTTATCTTTTTCCCAGTCACTAATTGAATTGTGTTTTACATTGATTTTTTCTGCGAGTTGTTTCTGAGTTAATTTCTTTGCTGTTCTGGCTTGCTTGATTTTCTCGCCAAATGTCATTATCGATTTCCTCCTTTCATGATTAATAATAATATAGAAATTTCGAACTGTCAATAAAATAATTTCGATTTTCTCGAAATTTATTCTTGACATTCGAACATTTCGAAGTTATACTATAATTGTTCGATAGGAACGAAACTTAAATAGAAAGGAGAATTGAAAATGTGTGTTGGTAAAAAAATCAAGTCATACCTTGAGAATAACGGCATAACACAGACATTCGTTGCCAACAAAACTGGTATTCCTGTTCAGAAGCTCAATCTTTCTCTCAATGGAAATCGCAAATTAGATTTCGATGAATACGAATTAATTTGTGGAGCATTATCTGTTGGAACCGATAAGTTTCTTGAACCAAGGTTGCCAGAACGGAAGGGAGCTGATTGATTGAAACGTAAGGAGGTGAGAATACATGAAAGAAAAAACAGTTGCAGGACTTACAGACTATGCTTTAGAGATGCTTGGATATGATAAAGAAAAGATTCTCAAGGCAGTAGAAAATTGCGTAATGGCAATGGGAGAATTGACAATCGCAGAAAGCCAAGTTGCCCGTAAGCATCTGGACTCTGTTATGGAAGAAATGTATAAGCGGAGTCCAGACACCTTAATAAATACTATTCAGCCTCGTTTATAATCTTATTTTCATGAACGACAAAATTATAAGCATAGTTATAGGCTTGTACATACTGGTTGGACAGTGACAGTACATCAGAAGAATCAACTTCATCTTCACTGTGCAATTTGGTAACCTGTGCAGTCGCTTTGATATAAGCTGAAGCAATATTATGTGCAGCCAATTCAGGATTCACAGTACGAATCTTAGCAAGTTCACAGTGGCTTAATCCAAAATTGTCAAACATAGTAGCGTCCTCCTTTCCTCAATACTCAGCATGCCAGTGCCTGTACTTACAGGATAGGAGAACAAATATAAAAAGTCAAGGTAGGGAGGTGAAAACAATGGACGCATTACAATTTAACAAAGCCGTCAGTCGGCACTGCGAAGAATCTGGTGGAGACTGTTGCAAATGTGACCTACGGCTTTACTGTTACTTATCGCCAAGTGAGCGACCGGATGAGTTAGTGAGCCTGGTTATTGTTTTTTTGCATAACCACATTGAAAACCATGGTCATTATACCCATCACAGCGCGGCTTCATTTCCGTGTATTGATGATATGGACATGAGCACCGCAGTAGGCGGCGACTGTTACCAGAAACCTCATACTCTTCACAAACGTTCACATGCTTGTGAATCTTGTGGCAGTGATACAGTCGAGTGATTGTTTCAACCATATAATTCTCCTTTTCTCCGTACTCGGCATGGAGGTGCCTGTAAGTACATTATAGGTAGGAGAAAAGAAAAAAAACAATAGAAAGGAGCAAATTATGAGTAAAATTTTCATTCCACATGAGCTTAAAACCATCGAAGTTGACACAGAGAAAAAATCTTCCGCATCAACGGAGAGGATTTCGGACATGAATGTACAGGTTTTATGATTTCCTGCACACCGGATGATTTCCGTATTGATATGGAAGTGGACACGACCGTACACTTTGCAAGCTATTCCAACAAAGGAAAATTAAGAGAACAGGGAGCATATAAAGCAGAAGTTCCTTTAGTTGAGTCTCGCAGAGCACCGTAAGCTTCCAGAAGATAAAAACATTGTATTCTGGGATATATGGACGGAGTTATTGATTGCAGTAATTCTGACCAGAAAAAAGAAGAAAACAAGAAAGGAGCATGAAATGAGCGAAGTTGATACTTACATCAAAGAAAGCGCAGAAGTTCATCAGTTCGCCGCAGAGGTTGCGAGAATCATATCTGGTATCCCACAGATGCCAGAGTTCTCAAACGAGCGCCTGACAGTATCAGACGTGAGCAAGATGACAGGCATTCCTACACCATCTGTCAGAGCAGGAATCATCTATGGATGGTTTCCTATCGGCACGGCGTATCGTGGGAACAAAGTGATTCACGACAGAAAAGGTTCTGGCAGAATAGAATTTGTTATCTCTCCAAGAAAGCTCTGGGAAGAAACAGGATATGTCTGGAGAGGGAAAGAAGCATTGAAGTGATAGTGCCCCGGAGGGAGCTGATACCTCCGCCCCGGAGCGTTGCACCCACTAAAATCGCGCTTTAGTAGGTACAGGTTAATTATAACTTTGTATCTGCTAATTGTAAATACCAAAAAAGGAGAAATTAGCACGATATGAGCAGAAATAGCACAAATAAATGTGAAAATGTTCCGACATGGGACGAACTTGAGTTCATTCTTGCGACAGAAATTGTCGAAAAAAGTAAAAAGAAATCAAGAAAATGGTTCACGGCATGGATTGTGACCGCAGCCGCACTGGTAGCAAGCAATCTGGCGTGGATTATGGGAGAAATGAAATGAAAGAGTATACGCTAATTGCTGTTTGTATGCTTGCCGGGAAATATGTGGACATACCTATTTGGCTGAACATCTTTTTTGGCGTCTCGGCAGCATGGGCGGTTCGCCAGATGAAAGCAGACTGGCAGTAGAAAATAAGGAGGATAAGAAGATGTTTGAGAAAGAGATTGATGAAATTTATGAACTTTGTAAAAGAGTTGTGAACGAAGTTCCGGCAGCAAATATCACCTTTGATTTTTCGGGCTACGGTTTGGGAGTAAGAGGGGTTAAAAGGGAAGAAGATGTTCTCCTTCTCAAAGACAAATTTAAATGGGATTTGTACCAAAACGTATCTTTTAACCCATTTTATGAGAAAGAAAGTCGTGAAAGCCTCAGAATAATTAAAGCTTTCTTGTTGGAACTTCTGATAGATGGGAGGTGTCCGTTGGATGTTGAATCAAATGGAGCTGAAACTTCTACCGACAATGGAACTGATAACGACAGTAAATGAGCTTCTGTCAGAGTTGAATAAGCGAAAGCAGTACATTATCGACTGGGAAAACCCAGACATGTACCTGAATCATCTTGAATATCACAGTGCCAGTGGATTGCTTCCGGGTGGCAGTATTAGCCCTGCAAGGGGAGATGGTTCTGACAATGTTTACTGTTTTTTTAGTGAGGTGGAGAAAGATGCAGGAGAGGATTAATGAAATTCTTGATTTGATAGATGGGCAGCTTTCTATTGTGGCAGATAATCCTATTGAAGAATCATATAAGGCAAGAACATTGGCGAGCTACGTACAGGCTCTGAACGGGCTTTTAACGGCTCAGAAATCGTATAAGGAGGAAAATATCGGTGAGTGAATTTGAAATCCGTATTCCGGCAAGAAAGAAGCAACCGGCAACTGATAAGGATAACCCTGTCGTGAAAGTTTCAACAGACGCTTACAATGCACTGGTTGAAATTTATAACGAATCAACCTTATCAATGAAAGATATTGCAAGTTTGCTGATTATCGAGGGCAGTAAACATGTAGTTTATGACAAGGAGGAATAGCAATGGCAACACCCGTATTAATTATTGGAAAATCTGGTTCTGGCAAGAGTACCAGTCTTAGGAACTGCCAGAATGAACACTGGAATCTTATTAGAGTATTGAATAAACCGCTTCCGTTTAAAGGAAAGATTGACGGATGGTTTACAGATGATTACCAGCAGGTAATGAAGTGCCTGATCGCATCAAAAGCAGAGTCTATCGTAATTGATGATGCAGGATATCTTATTACGAATCATTTCATGAAGGGGCACGCTTCTGCTGGAAAAGGTAATGCAGTGTTCGCTCTGTACAATGATATCGGAGACTACTTCTGGAATCTTATTCAGTTCATTGTAACAAAAGTACCGCAGAATAAAATTGTTTACCTTATGATGCATGAGGAAAAAGATGACTCCGGGGAAGTAAAGCCTAAGACAATTGGTAAGCTTCTGGACGAAAAAGTTTGCATCGAGGGCATGTTTACCATCGTTCTTCGATGCATCGAAGAGAGTGGAAAGCACTTATTTGTCACTCAGTCCAGTCAGGGAGCGGTAAGTAAGTCCCCGATCGGGATGTTTGACAGTTTAACTATTGATAACGACCTTGCAGAAGTTGACAAGGTTATCAGAGATTATTATGAATTAGGAGGAACAGACAATGCAGAAACCAAATAATTACGATACTACACAGGCAGCAGGAGAATTTGAACCAATTAAGCTTGGTGGTCATAAGATGGTAATTAAGCAGATGTCAGAGAAAAAAACACAGGGTGGACTCGATATGCTCGTTATCTTGTTTGATTTCGCAGAAGGAGACGAACAGGCCGGCTATTTCATGAAACAGTTTGAGAACGATATCCGTCCAGACAAGAAATATCCGAATGCAGGTACTAATTACATGGTTATTGATGAGGGTGTAGATTATGGTGTCCGTAACCTTAAAACATTTATCACATGCGTAGAAAAATCAAATCCGGGATTTGCCGTTAAGTGGGGCGATAACTTCGGGCAGCAGTTTAAAGGAAAGCTGATCGGTGGAATCTTCCGTCTTGAAAAAGACTGGTACGATAACAAAGAAGTAAAACGTCACAAGCTTGCATGGTTCCGAAGTATTGAGGGAATTAAGGATGCAGATATCCCAGAAGAGCGTACCACAAAAGCCTATGACGATCATCTGAAAGAAGAAGCTATCATGGGAGCAAATCCGTCAGGTACGGACTTTATGAGTATTCCAGACAGCGTGGCAGATGATGTCCTTCCGTTCAATTAAAAGGATGTGTTTTTAATGGTTATACAAGCAGACACAAGAGAACACAAAAAGGAATGGGAACGGATTCAAAAACAGTTTGATGACCTTGGAGTGCAGTATTTCAGATCAAAGTTATATTGTGGAGATTATCAGTCGCTTGACAACGCAAAGCTCTGTATTGACCGTAAGAAGGATTTACAAGAGCTTTGTGGAAATGTCTGTCAACAACATGAAAGATTCAAGGCAGAACTTATCAGGGCACGTGAAGCCGGTATTCAGCTGATTATCCTATGTGAGCATGGACCAGATATTAAATCAGTTGGCGATGTGTATTTTTGGGAGAACCCAAGGAAACACAAAGTTATCTGGAGGACGATAAACGGCAAAAAAGTAAAGACTGTAATCTCTGACAAGGCTGTTGATGGCTGCCAGTTGTATAAATCTCTCTGCACAATCAGAGATAGATACGGAGTCCGATTTGAATTCTGCACGAAAGAAGAAACTGGGCGGCGGATCGTGGAGCTGCTGTCATGACTAAGGGAGAAATCAAACAGTCAGTAAAAATGCCAGAAATTCTCTCCAGGTACGGGCTAAGGCCGAATAGAGCAGGATTTATATGTTGCCCTTTTCACAAGGAAAAGTCAGCGTCCTGCAAAATCTACGATGATTCCTTTTACTGTTTCGGCTGTGGAACTGGCGGTGATGTGTTTGATTTTGTGATGCAATACGAATCCGTCCCTTTTAGTACGGCGTTTATTGAGCTGGGTGGCACTTATATATCAAAAAAAGGTAAAAGCCGCAACCAGATCAGACATGAAATGCGAGATATTAAATCAAAAAAACACAACCCTGTTCAGGATCCTAATGAGATTGAGCAGGTAGAAAAGAACATACTTATGTACGAAACAGCACTAAAAACGTTCCCTCCTGATTCAGAAGAGTGGTATATGTGCCAGTTTAATCTTGAGAAAGAAAAAAGCAGATACGAAATGTTATCAGCTAAGTCAGGAGGTGAGAAAAATTCTTGAAAATATTGAAAACTTACAGGCACAAGACTTTATGGAAAAGCAGTTGTATGAAGAGCTTTTTTCAGTAAAAAGTAAAATTGACCGCTCAGAAATCAAGTTTAAGCTGATGGACCGGGCAAAAAGTGTGAAAGCGAAGCATATAGCAGAAGAGTTCATAAAGGAATTCCAGAAAGCAGAACAGGAAAAGGAAAAAGAAGAAAAAGTAAATCGTTCTATGCAGTTAGTTGAAAACATCACAAACTTTTATCCTGATTCTGTTGATAAGGAATATCCTAACATGGCTTGTGGTAGCTGGATAGCTACAGAGAACGGAATATTTTCCTCTGAAACATCTAAGGCAAGAGAACTTGTATGTCACCACCCGATCATGCCGATACGTCGTCTAAAAAACATCGAGACAGGAGAGGAACAGATCACGGTGGCTTTTAAAAGGGATGGATATTGGACAGAAATAACTGTTCCAAAAATTGACATTGTGACTTCCAGGGCAATAACTAATCTTGCAAGGTTCGGGGTGCAGGTCAACTCAGAGAATGCAAGGCTTCTCGTAAAGTATCTGGCGGATGTTGAAATGTACAATGCCGATATGATCGACATACAGCACTCTACAAGCAAACTGGGGTGGCATGGTAATACATTTGTCCCTTACGACCTTTCAATCGTTTTTGACGGTGAATACCGCTTTAAAACGCTATTCCAAAGTATACAGGAAAGTGGAGACTACTTCAAGTGGGTGACTCTGGCTAAGCAGCTACGATCATGCGGACGATTGGAACCGCGAATAGCACTGGCAGCATCTTTTGCGAGTGTTCTTATACAGCCGCTTGATGCGCTACCGTTCATCGTAGATTTCTATGGGCAGACAGGAGGCGGAAAGACGGTAACAATCAATATAGCGGCATCGGTTTGGGGGAATCCGGCACCGGGAGCCTACGTTGGGAATTTTCGTTCAACAGATACATCATTGGAGACAAGGGCAGATATGCTCAATAACTTTCCGATGATTCTGGACGACTCGAAGAATGCTTCTCAGTATATCCGGGATAACTACGAAACATTGATTTACAATCTCTGTTCTGGCAAAGGAAAAGCACGTTCAAATAAGGACCTCGGAGCAGCTAAGGAAAATACATGGAGTAATGTGACTATTTGCAACGGTGAGAACCCTATTTCGGAATTTGCAGATTCCGGCGGAGCTATCAACAGAATTATTGAAATTGAATGTTGTGAGGATATTTACGAGAATCCAGCAGAGATTAACGGCATTGTCGTGAAGAACTACGGCTTTGCTGGAAGAGTGTTCGTTGGAAATCTCAAACAGTTCACATCGGATGATCTGAAAGAAATGAAAGCCGAAATTGAGAAAGGTTTTGACGGATATGACTTTCCAGCAAAGCAGGTAATGGCAATATCTACACTTCTGCTGGCTGACAAATTAGCTACAGATTTCATATTTAAGGATGGACGTGAGCTGACGGTCGAGGACGTTGTAGACATACCTACACGCAAGAAAGATGTATCAGAAGGTCAGAGATGCTATGAATTCATTCTTGAAAGTCTCTCAGTGTACGGACAGCACTTTGATGCGCAATTTAGCTGTGATCAGTGGGGATTCAAGGAAACGCCAGATGAATATGGAGATGTATATGTATATTTTTATCCGAAACCTCTTGAAAACCTTTTGAAGAACAATGGATTCTCCAGAAAAGCCTTTTCGGCCTGGGCGATTAATCGAGAGTTAATCAAGCACACAGGAAAAAGAGATACGGTACTAAAAAGAGACGGTGGAAGTGTAATGAGGCTTATTGCGGTAAAGATTGTTGATATAAAAAGTCTTGAAAACGAGCAAGAAAATGAGGTTATTGAAACTGGTTTTCTGCCAGCTGATGCCGAAACAAATGTTCCGTTTTCGTAATTTGTAACCATGTAACCGTTGTAACACGAAAAAAAACATCCTATAGGAGAAAGTTTGAGAGTGTATAAAAAACATATACTCTAGTGATTCTCCTATATAAAAACCTTGGTTACATTGGTTACACGGTTACACACCTCTGAAGCCCACATAAAATAAGGGTTTGTGGCGTAACCAGTGGATTAAAAAAGCCGGTTACACACGGGTTACAAAATTAAAAAGTATATGCAATTAGATTTATTATAACAAAATTAACTGAATATTGCAAAAATATTCAGTTAACATAATTATTACAAGGAGTGGTTACAAAATGAAAAAAGACGATCTCAATAAAAAGCAAAGATATGCATTAGATACAATGCTGTCTGGCAGTAATGTTTTTCTGACAGGTGACGCAGGAACAGGCAAGACAACGGTTATCCAAACGTTCATCGATGAGGCGGAAAAAGCTGGTAAAAATATTCTGGTATCCGCCACTACTGGAATTGCAGCGGATAATATCGGATATGGGGCAACTACCGTACACCGAGCATTGAATATTTCAATTAAATTTGAGGACTATAAGAAAAAGGTGAAATCCAGAGCTGAACTTCTGAAAGAAGCAGATGTTCTTATCATTGATGAAATCAGCATGTGCCGGTTCGATTTGTTCAATATGATTGCAAAGACAATTATCACGGAGAATGAAGAGAGAGCAGTTGACAGACTTCTGATCGGAGAGGACAAAGAAGACATTCAGTTAATCGTGATAGGTGATTTCTACCAGCTTCCGCCAGTTATTACGACAGACGATCGAAAAATTCTCTGTCGGATGTATGGATCTGATTATGGAAAGGGTGGAAAGTATGAACATGGATATGCTTTCATGTCTGAATACTGGAAAGAAATGGGATTTGAATATATCAAACTTGATGAGGTATGCAGGCAGAATGATGAGGGATTTAAGTATGTGCTGAATGATATTAAATATGGCAACAATATTAGAAAATCCATTGCATATCTGGAGAACAACGAATCAGACAAAGTTATACCGGAAGCGCCGTTCTTGGTTGGCACTAATGCAGAAGCTGACAGAATTAACAATACTTTCCTTGGCAAGTTGGATAAAAAGACCGAAAAAGTGTTTCATGCAGCAGTTGACGGCGAGCTAACATCTGCCGATATTAAGAACATTGCATTTGCCAGAGAGGACTTAATTCTTAACATCGGTGCAAAAGTGATGATTACAGTCAATGATCTGTCTGGAAACTACGTCAATGGAACGATTGGCATCATTCAGAAAATTGTGGATAACGGAGAATTTGAAGAATCTTATCTGGTTATCAAAACTGATAAGGGCAAAACAGTTAGCTTATATAGATACAATAAAGACATTGAGAAACAGGTTATTGAGGAATCCGAACAAGAAAAGGATGGTCGGAAGATCGTGAAAGAGAAGATTGTCCGTAAGAAAGTAGGCTCTTTCTCTCAGTTCCCGGTAAAACTTGCCTGGGCAATCAGCATTCATAAATCACAGGGACAGACATTTGAAAAAATCAACATTGACCCTTGCTGTTGGGATCCTGGACAGTTCTATGTGGCTGTTTCCCGGGCTAAATCAGCTAACGGCATACATTTTATCAGACCGATAAAACAGAGCTATATAAAGGCGTTTAGCAAGGATAACGAGCGACTTCTTGAACAGAGTTTTGAGGTAGAAGAAGGTGCGTAAGTATGAGAGTGACGCATGAGCAGATACCGAACACCATAAAGTTTTTACAGATTGACTTTCCGGCACTGGTCCTCCAGACTGCCGGAATTGAGGCAAAAGATGAATACTGGCAGCAGGTAGTTGAACAGATCCATGTTGTATCTGAAAAATATAACAAAAATGGATTTGTAGATCACATGCTTGTTGCTTATTCGAATTATCTTTCCAAGATGTTTAATAAGGCAAAAGAATTGGAAAAGGAGAATCAAAATGCCGTACAACACAAAGAATAGATACGAACAGGGACAGGCTCTCAGAAAAGAAATATATATGTATATCGTCAGTTATATTAAACTGGTTGGATATGCACCGTCGATTACAGAGATTTCTGAAAGGGTGGATGCCGGGAGAGCTACGGTCTGGAAGCATATCAATAATCTAGTTGATGATGGTTTGCTCAAGACGAACCACCCCAGTACCGACAGAGCATATACTCCAGTTGGGTACGGAATAAGAAAGATAAACAAGGAGATAAAATGAAACTTTATGACATTGTTACAGCAGATGGTACATTCGTCGACAGTATGAGCAGAATAGAAATTTTGGAACGGTTCGGGATTTCTAAAGGCGTATTTCAAAGATATCTGGATAATGGCGATCTGTTAGAAGGGAAATATCAGATAAATGATTATGACTGTGACATAAAAGCAAGGAAATGTAAGGACAGGGAATTATTCTTACAGTTTGACATCCTGACTCAGAAGATAAGGAGGGCTACTGAATGAGAAAGCTAAAAAAGCGTGGAGGTCTAACACAATGAATAAAATGCGTGAATATGAACGAGGCAGGGAGGACGGGCTTGACCTTGCCAGACGAATTGTCAAACAGGGCGGGATTGAAGCTCTCGAAAAGGAATGCAGATTCAGGGGAGTAACAGGAATACATACTTCCCTGGCAAGAAAGGATCTGGATAAAGCATCTGAGAAAATCAAGCAGCTTGTATCTGAATGTTGCGTGATCATGGCGATAGCTGTTCTGCATGATGAATTTGGATTTGGTCAGAAAAGATGCCAGAAGTTCATGGCAGGCATGGACAAAGCTTCGGACTATATCGACCAGGGCTTGGCTGAATGGATTGATTATGTGCAGGCTATCAAGGAAGAACTGGGAATTGAATTAAGCTTTTCAGGAGAAATAAAAAGACATGCAGAATAACGGACAGGTAGCATTTGGATAGGAAATCATGGAGGACTGCACAATAGCGTGTCAGTTACTTACATGGGGAAAGTGAGACAAGTAATGAATATTGATAAAGCAAAATTGAAATTAGGAATTTGGTACGAAGATGAGAATGGAAATGTGATTAATCAAAAAGAAGATTTAATGTGGGAAGCACCGGAAAAGGCAAGAACGTATCATTCTTGTTTCCCACTGCAAATAACGGAAAGCATTTATGCGGTACATAGCAAATCTCAAAAGGAAACGTGCAAACACAAAAGAAAATATTGGAAAAAGGATACAGGTCTGATAAAGGGATTAAAAGGCCATATATGCACTAATTGCGGGTGTAGCCAAACAAGAAAGTGGTGGCAACCATGGGGAAGAAAATGGGATTATGGAACGGATACTACACCACTTATTAACTTACATACAAGTATTGGAGGCGGAAATCAAGATGTCATAATGGCAATGGTAAACAGCGGAGATTATACACTACAGGAAGCACTCGTTGTTTATTCTACGGCCTGTGAAAGATGTATGAATGTACTTACATACAAGTATTTGAATGGAGCGGATGGATATGAAGAATATTCAGACGAGTGGGAAAAATGTAATACTGAATGCGATTTTTGTAAGATTAAGGAGGACGCAAAATGAAATTATATTTCTACATTTTAGACAGTAACAGAGAATACAATCCAGAAACTAAAACATTAGGAGACTATATTTTCAAGATCAGAGTTGAGGAATGCGAGGTAATGGAAAAACCAAAGACGTACAAAGCAGTAACACAGTTTCCGGAAGGAATTTACATCGGATACGTGAAAAAGGAAGATATCGGAACAATTTCTGGTCATTCAACGCCGTACATTGCGCTGACAGTACCGAATTATCAGTTTGTAAAAAATAAATTTTTAGAAATATATAACGTTGAAATCAGCAGACTTAAAAAAGCAATCGCTATGTACGAGGATAAGATAGCCGCAATCGAGAATTACAAGGAGGATGCAAAATGTTAATCAGAAGTCAGAATAAGGAAGTTTTAGCTACACTTGAACTTTTATTCGATATCGAAGTTTCGGGTGGAGTAATAAGTGCAAGAAGAGATATGAGTTGGTGCTGCTTGCTCGGAGAATATTCCACCAAAGCAAAAGCCATAAAAGTACTGGATATGATTCAGGAAGCCTATGTAAATGGACATATTGATTATCAGATGCCAGAGGACAGTGAGGTGGTTGTATGATTACATTCTTATTAGGATTCACCCTTGGAACCATATTCGGAGTGGCTGGTCTTGTATGTGTGGCGATCATGTACGACAAGCACCACCCAGACGATTAGAAAGGAGAACGGTATGCTGACAAGGAACAAAAAGCTGAAAGACTACGGTATTCCGGCAGAAGACATTGAAAAACTGAATGCGATGCTGAAAGACTTTCCGGCAGAGTACGGATACCTGCTTTCCAGTGCCGCCTTGTCAGCTTGCCCGAAAAACACGGTGATAGCAGATATGGTTATTGAGAATATCTTGCACCGGAAAAGTTACAGGAAAATCAGCAGAGAAAGATATATCCCGATGAATCCGAAGGACTTTTACGGATACAGACGCAAGACCGTCGCTGTACTGTATGAGAGGATGCGGTTGTTGGGAATGTGGGAGGATGAATAAATGCGTTTAATTGATGCAGACAAAATAATTGACTCTCTTGGAAATTCGGATATGGATTTTGCAATAGGTGCAGTTATTGACGAACAGCCGACAGTTTTTGATGTGGATGAGGTTGTGGAGCAATTAGAGAATTATTTGTTTGAAAAATATTGCATAGAAGGAGATGCAACAATTGATGAAATCGTGAAAGGCGGTGGAGTTGAATGAAAGAGATTCTTTTCAAGGGAAAGCGGATTGAAGACGGCGAATGGATTGAGGGGTATTATCAGAAAAGACATGACTTTTTAGGAAACGAAGAACATTTAATCTTTTATGCAGACGGTCATACAGTATTTGATCATGCGGAAGTTAGCTCAGGAACCCTCTGCCAGTTCACAGGACTTTGCGACAAGAACGGGAAGAAAATTTGGGAAAATGATATTTTGATGGCACACTTGGACGAATCCTACCCAGAAGATGTGACATATGAAACTGTTGAATGGAATGTTGCCGGATGGGTAGGGTGCGAAACTGATAGTATAGACAGACAATATCTTGATAAATTCGATCTGGAACATTATGAAGTAGTTGGAAACATTTTCGACAATCCAGAATTATTGCAGGAGGAGTCAGATGAGTAAATCAGTATTAGTGATAGATACACCAGAACGATGTATAGATTGCGAAATCGGACAGAATTATAGCAGCATTATAGAAACCTGTGTTTTTTGCCCGATTGCAGGAAAGTCAACGTTAGACGGAGAAGTAGAATCAATCCCTGATTGGTGTCCACTTATGGACTTGCCAGAGAAAGACAATGGAGATTATCCAGCTAATACATTTGATGCAGGATTTGTAGAGGGTTGGAACCAGTGTATTGATGAGATTACAGGGGGAGAATGATGGATGGCAATAAATATAAACGAAACTGTGAAAAAGTGTAATGTTTGTGGCAAATGGAAAACCACAGTGTATAAACCGGATTATCTGATACTTACTGATAGCTGTTTTAGACATCCGAAAGCAATTTTTATTTGCGAAGAATGCGCGAAAAAGCGCGAAGAAAAGAATATATTTTTGTGAGGTGAAGCAGATGATTGATTTAAGAAATACATGTATTCTGGTTAGAACAAAAGAAGAAAATGAAATGCTTCTCAAAGAAGCTGAGAAACAGGAATTTCATTGGTATAGAAAAGACCATTGTGAGCCATTACAAACACAATATTTTCCAGACATTTTAAAATTTTATGAAGACAAAGATGTTGCCCGCGAAGCACATATTGGCCCAGACTCAACTTTCTACGAAGCGTCAGAACTCCTCGGAACAAAAGAAATGACAGCAAGAGAATTTGCTGAACGGATTGCAGATGTAAGCAATTGTTGCGAACGTGAATGTATAGGATGTGTGTTGAATAAAAGAAATAATAAGTGTAACAATTATTTGTGCGATACCCGTAATTGGGGAAATAATATAGATAAACTTCTTGAAATTGTGAAAACAGGCATTCAATCCCGGAGTAAAGCAATTGACATTTTTGAAAAATTTATCGAGAATCCAGACCGCGCAGCATTAAATGATGAATTTGTTGAGTCTTTGAAGCTAGCGGTGGAGAAGCTGAAAGAGGTGGAATGATGGAAAAGATAATAATTGACGATATGATAAAAGCCCTTAAATGCGTTGCCAGCCAAGATGCTGAGGGTGATTGCTACGCGGATCACGAAAACTTTATGCATATAGAGGACGAAAAGCATAAACGCATTTTATGTGAAACTGGCGAGGATTTAAGAGATTATATTAGCGGGAAGGAAGCGGTTGGATGCCCGTATTATCAAAATACTTATGGATGTTGTTTTGAAGATGGAGAATTGTATTGGTTGAAAGATGTTGCAGAACTGTTGGAAGAGTTAAAGTCTTATAAAGACTTAGAAGAACAGGGCTTGCTTGTGAGATTGCCGTGTAAGGTTGGAACAGAAGTTTTTTGCTTTTTTCCAGGAGACAGTCATTATACAAAATGTCAAATTAAAAAAATAGAAATCTGTCCAAGCATATTTGGAAATATATGTTACTTTGCAGAGCCAGTTGGAAAAAGGGGATGTTGTTGCAGATATTTTGACAATGAATTTGGCAAATTTTTATTCCTTACTCTTGAAGAAGCTGAGAAGAAGTTGGAGGAGATGCGAAATGTTTAAAATATTTAACCGTTTTAAAAAGAAAATGCCAGTGAAAACATGTAACACATGCAAATATTGCAGATTCAATGTGGATTTCAGAGATTTCTTTTGCAGGAATAGTAAATCGAAAGAAAACGGAAAAACGGTTGCATTAGACGATTATTGCGAAGAATGGGAGGATTAACATGAAACCAGAAGAAGCAATTAAAATCTTACAGGAACGTATCGGCTTAACTAAAAGGGTCTGGTCGAATGTACCAGAAATTATTGAGTACCGTGAAGCATTAGAATTAGCAGTTAAAGCGTTAGAAAAGCAGACCCCAATGAAGCCAAATAACATGAAAACTATTTCCGATTTTTCTGGCAGATATTATATAACAAAAGGTAACTGTCCGGTTTGTAATATAGAAGAACTTTATATATCGGATTTTTATTGCAACAAGTGCGGACAGAAATTAGATTGGGAGGAGTGAAATAAATGAATCTTAGAAAAGCTACACTAACCGACTATGGAGTGCCGCCGGATGATATACCGGCACTTCAAAGTCATTTCAGACACCTTGACGAGAATGACAAATATAATCTTCTGCAAGTATCAATCAAATATGCACCAGGTATAGAAACGCAGATATATGACAGCATAGTGAACTGCATAGGATACCGGACAATGGAACGATTCAGAGATATGCCAGTATCTGAAAATGACTTCTATGGATACAAACGCAAGGTCATGGCGGAATATTATCATTTGGCAAAATTGATTGGCAGACTTTAAAAAACTTAAAAATTTATAAAAGTGGTAGAGAGCTACGTACACCCTAGTATGGTATTATAGTATATATAACTATAACTATGCTAGGGTGTTTTAATTCAGAAAGGATATGATTGGATGTTGATAGGATGGCAAACGAGGAAAATTTAAAACCATTTACAAGCAATCAAAGCCGTGAGGAAGCCGTGAGAAACGGACAAAAAGGCGGTATTGCATCTGGATATTCTAGGCGACAAAAAAAAGCCCTTTCTGATTATGTAAAAATTATAGCCGAAAGTCCTGCATCAAGTACTGCAAAAAAGAAACTTGCAAAAATGGGGATTGCTGACGAAGACGCAAATAACATGGCAGTCGTAGCAACTTCTCTGTATAAAAAAGCGGCAGATGGAAATATACAGGCTATCGAAAAATGGGAGCAGCTAACAGCAGCTTCAAAAGACGATGATGAAAAATATGAACTTCCTGCCAGAGTACTTGGCAAGGCATTCGTGGATATTAACCGACAGATTAAGCCCAATATTGAATATGTATTCGAGGGCGGTCGAGGTGGTCTGAAATCTTCATTTGTGGCTTTTAAGATTGTTGAACTTATCAAGAATAATCCTCAGATGCACGCCTGCATTACAAGACAGGTGGCCGGTACTCTGAAAGATTCTGTATACGCTAACATGAAATGGGCTATCAACGAACTGGGATTGATGGAAGAATTTGAATGCAAAGTGTCGCCACTTGAGATCAAGTATATTAAGACGGGACAGACAATATACTTCCGTGGTCTGGATGATGAAACCAAGCTAAAATCTATTAAGCCGGAGTTTGGACATATCGGAATCCTCTGGAAAGAGGAAAAGGATCAAATGAAGGGAGATGCTCAGGAACGTTCTGTTAATCAGTCAGTGCTTCGTGGTGGCGATGAATCCTATGATTTTTCATCATATAACCCACCAAAATCAAAATCAAACTGGGTAAACAGGATCAAGCTCACGCCTAACCCGAAAAGAGTTATCCATCATTCGAGTTATCTGGAAGCTCCGGCGGAGTGGCTCGGACAGAAGTTTATTGACGATGCAGCGCATCTGAAAGAAATCAATCCAGAAGCCTATGAGCATGAATACTTGGGCGTTCCGAATGGTGACGGCGGAAACGTATTTGAATATCTGGAGATTAGAGATATTACAGATGAAGAGATTAGCCGCATGGACAAAATATTTCAGGGGTGTGACTGGGGATTTTTCCCTGATCCGTATGCTTTTATTCGTTTGTATTACAATCATAACACTGAAAAGATATATCTCATTGATGAAATTTACGAAAATAAATGGAGTAATAGGAAATCAGCAGACGAGATTCTAAAAAGAAAATACGATGATTATACTATTACTTGCGATTCTGCGGAGCCTAAATCAATCAATGATTATAGAGACTTTGGACTTCCAGCAAGGGGTGCGATAAAAGGGCCTGGAAGTGTGGAGTATTCTATGAAATGGCTTCAGACAAGAACTATTGTTATTGACCCCAAAAGAACACCTAACGCTTACAAAGAGTTTTCAGAGTACGAATATGAAAGAGACAAAGATGGAAACGTTATAAGTGGATATCCTGACGAGAACAACCATTTAGTCGATGCTTGTAGATACGCAACAGAATCATTATGGAGGAGAAGAGGGACTAATGCTTAAAAGAGGATATAGCCTAAAATATAGACGAATATATAAAATCTGGCAGGGAATTCGTCAGAGATGCAATAACCCCAATGACAAAGATTATGAAGACTATGGCGGAAGAGGAATAAAGGTTTGCAAAGAATGGAATAAAAGTTCAGAAGCGTTTGTTCTATGGGCATTAGAAAATGGATATGCTGATAATTTGAGTATTGACAGAATAGACACAAATTCGGACTATTCGCCAGAAAATTGCAGATGGGCAACATGGACTCAGCAGGCAAGAAACAAAAGAATGGAAAAAATAAATTCAACTGGTGTTACTGGTGTTTCCATGGACAGAGGGAAATATAGAGCAACAATCTATGTAGATAATAAAAAAGTTGATCTAGGCAGGCATGACACGCTTGAAGAAGCAGCAGAAGCACGTAGACAGGGTGAGATAAAATACTGGGGCGTGAGTGCGTAATGGGACTTACAACAACACTAAAAAGGTGGTTTAACATGATTTTCAAAAAACAAGCCGAAGAGGACTTTAATATCCAGGCAGCAGAATTTCCAGAAATGGAATCGTTGATTAATAAATGTGCAAACATATATCGAAGCGTTCCATACTGGTTAGATGATAAGAATAATATCAAGACAATTAATTTCGCGAAATCTGTCTGCTCAGAGACAGCTCGGCTCGCAACACTGGCGATAGGCATTCAGATAGATGGTTCTGCAAGGGCAACATGGTTGCAGGAACAGATTGACAAGGTATACTTCCAGATTCGGCACTGGGTAGAGTACGGCTGTGCCTACGGAACAGTATTTATTAAACCAAACGGTGAGAGCCTTGACGTATTTACACCGGCTGATGTGATGATTGTAGATTACGATAATCAGGAAATCAAAGGGATTATATTCAAGGATTCTTATACGGTTGGACGGAAATATTATACACGGCTTGAATATCATAGGTTTGTTGAGACAACAGTGGACGGAGTGACAACCTATCCGTATTATGTTTCTAATAGAGCCTATGTGTCAAAATCCCCTCAGAGCATTGGCGATAAGATTGACCTTAAACAGACAAAGTGGGCTGACCTAATGGCAGACACTCCGCCGATTCTTAAGGCGAACGGTGAGAAGCTGGACGGGCCTCTGTACGGAGTACTGCGGACACCGCAGGCAAATAACGTGGATATTAGTACGCCACTGGGACTTCCGATATTTGCCGAAGCCATTGAGGAGTTAAAAGACCTCGACATTGCATATAGCAGGAACGCAAAAGAAATTCTTGATTCTAAGCGAACTGTTCTGGCAGATGACAGATTGTTGATGCCGAGTGGCTCACCTGTCTCCGCTATGACACCACAGGCAATGGAACATAGATGCTTAGAAATGAGCTTACCAGATTATGTGAAAAACGTATTCGGGCAGGATAAGAAAGAGTTCTATCAAGAAATCAATCCAATTCTCAACACAGATACCCGTATAAGCGGCATAAATGCCCTTTTAAGCCAGTTAGGGTACAAGATTGGATTCTCCAACGGGTACTTCGTTTTTAACGAATCTAGCGGCATTCAGACAGCTACAGGAGTGGAAGCAGAACAGCAGAGGACAGTGCAGTTTATCAAAGACGTTCGAGATAAACTGGAATCCTGTTTGAACGAAGTTATTTACGCATTGAACGTTTACGCTGATTTGTACGGGCTTGCACCGGTTGGGGCTTATGAAGTCAATTATGATTTCGGAGACATTCTGTATGTGCGTGAAAACGACCGTGCTAGATGGTGGCAGTATGTGACCACTGGCAAGGTTCCGGCATGGATGTACTTCGTGAAGTTTGAAGGAATGACGGAATCTGAAGCAAAGGCAATGGTCAAAGAAGCTCAGCCAGACGAGCCAGCACTATTCGGAGAGGAGTAAAAAAAGATGGCAGATAAACCAGTAACAAGGGAAGAAAAGTATCTTGCGTACTTGACAGGTGATTACACAGGTGAAATTCCAAAACCGATCACGCGAAAAGAGAAGTATCTGTATAAACTCTGTATAGACGGAATCGGAACCAGTAAAGAAGCTATAGCAGAAGCAGTCCAGACATACCTGTCCGATAAGGGCGTTGGGCTTGATATTGACGCAGATGGGTATGTGAGTTTGAAAGCAACGGAGGGAAATAATAATGGCTGATACATTCAAGGGAATAATCACAGCAGATGGAAAAAAAAGAACGTTTGCAAGAGAAGGAATTACGCCGGAATACGTATCAGATAAAACCCTATCCGTAGACGGTGGATTTGCTGATGCGAAAGCAACTGGTGACGCAGTTAAGTCGCTAAAGGAAGATTTAATATCTAAAGCCGATAAAACATCCCTTGTCAAAACTGACAGAAAACTCGATGCACTCTGGAAACTCAATCAGGGTATCAGCTATGAATTTCAGACAGATGATGCGGAAGCTTACCAGAAAACGGTTCCAAGTGGTGCGAAAGTAGCAAGCATTAAAAGCATCGGAGGTAAGACGATTGTTTGGAATCAGTTGAATTTAAATAATGAGCAATCTATTACGAAAAATGGTATTTCTTTTATAAACAATAAGGATGGTTCGTGGACAATAAATGGAACTTGCAGTGTATCTAACGATGAAGGAATTAATACAATCGTATATTTATTTGCATCAAAATATGTATCAGGTCATAAATATTTAGTTAAAGCCGATAAATATTCTGATGGAAATTATGGTTTTGCAATTAACGGCAGGACTTCCCCACTAAAAAAAGCAATAATTATTAGTTACGCTTTTAATCCAGTAATATTTGTAAAAGACAAAGTAACCGTGGATAACGTTACGATGCGAATGAATATTTTTGACCTCACACAAATGTTCGGCGCAGGTAACGAACCATCCACCCCAGAGGAATTCGAAGCTATGTTTCCAGCAGACTATTATCCGTATAATGCAGGTGAACTGATGAGTGCTTCTGTGAATGAAGTTATATATTTAGATACCAAAAATCAAGAAACATCATATCCAATCCCACAAGCCATTCTTGACCTAGATGGTTATGGAGAGAGTGGGAATTTTGTTGATTTTGTGGAAAAGAAATATCACAAAGGGGACAGGACAATTGATATATCAGACATTATGGGAGATACATTCCAAGATCCTCTTGAAGTTGAAGCAGGCGGTACACTGACATTTAAAAACAGTCACGGTGATGATTACAGAATCCCTATACCAAGTTCTGAGGAATATGTAATATCTTTAGCGGAGGTGGCAAAATGACTGAAATGCAGAAAAAGATGATTAAGAAACTTGGTTTGGCTGAATCAGACTTTGAGAAAAAAGAAACGGTGGTAAGCAATGAAGAACGTATCAATGACCTTGAGATTGCTGTCTGCGAACTGCTTGAAACACTTGGAAATGCTGAATAAGAAAAGGAGAAATAAAATGATGGCAAAAGTTTATTTTAACAGATTGATTGTAGGAACTATTACATATGATGCAATTCCTGAGAAATATCAGGACAAAGTAAGAGAATATGGTATTGAGTATGTGAAAAAAGGAAAACTTCCTGTGGAAGAATATGAAATGCTGTATAAAGAGGAATATCCAGAGAGTAAGTAATTAACTAAAGAGGGTTTTAATTAACCATCAAAAGGGCCCAAACATGTACCACGACTTTTATCGAAAGAGGTGATATATTATGCTTAGTCCAGAATATTTACGTAGAATAACAGAGGGCAGTGAGCAGATTGCCGAAGAACTGCATCAATATATCATCTCTGAGATCGTGTCGAGAATGATGGCAAGAATCGGCAGAGGTGAGGATTATATTCTAACCAATGCAGATGCGTGGAGAATCAGAACGCTACAGGAATCTGGTGAACTGCTAGAAGACATTCTGGCAGAATTATCCAAATACACCAAACGCGAACAGCAGGAACTTCTTGAAGCGTTTGAGGATGCCGGAATCACTGCAATGAACTATGATGATAAGGTATATAAGGCGGCAGGATTAAGCCCTGTACCGCTCGAACAGTCGCCAGCTATGATAAGGCTCATGGAGCGAAATATGCTTGCTACAATGGGAGAATGGCGGAACTTCACAAGGACAACTGCAAATGCGGCTCAGACGCTGTATATCAACCAATGCGACCTTGCATACAATCATGTGATGACTGGAACAGTTGGCTATACGCAAGCCATCAAGGAGGCGGTTAATAATGTTGTGAGTGATGGTGTTACGGTCACATATCCATCTGGCAGAAAAGACACGATCGAAACAGCAGTCGCACGTTCTGTTAGAACTGGCGTGGCTCAGGCTACTGGAGATATATCCCTCAAACGCATGGAAGAAATGGGCTGGGATTTAGTTCTGGTCAGTGCTCACATGGGAGCCAGAACAGGTGACGGCGGCGAGAATCCGGGAAATCACGCATGGTGGCAAGGAAAGATATACTCTCGTTCTGGCAAGAGTGAGAAATTTCCGCCGTTCTCATTGACCGGATACGGAACGGCAAGTGGACTGTCAGGGGTCAACTGTCGGCATAG
>ERZ791883.507-NODE-507-length-46693-cov-7.378340_pt1 | contig 46693 bp, 49 predicted proteins | sample MGYA00510160_ERZ791883 | MGnify/ENA primary metagenome ERZ791883 (study PRJEB30046, sample SAMN00792072) | human gut metagenome | study: EMG produced TPA metagenomics assembly of the A metagenome-wide association study of gut microbiota in type 2... | reverse complement strand
CCATCGACCTGCGGAAGTACCCAAGAGGCCGAAGGGGCTCCCCTGCTAAGGGAGTAGGGCGTGTAAAAAGCGCCGCGGAGGTTCAAATCCTCTCTTCCGCGCCAAGTTAAAACCTTGAAGCCATAGCGGTTTCAGGGTTTTTCTTGTTTTTGGTAAAAACGTTTTTGCTTCGGTTTGGAATAGTTCCTTCCGTGGGCTACATTGTGGGCGACATAGTAGTTTACTTCACCGATTTTGTTCTACAGTTGACGCTATTGTTTATAATTTTATCTTGGGCAGAAGATAGCAGCTCGTCCCACGAAATAGACTCTGTAGAATATCGGCAATGGTTACTGCATGTCCAAAACACTTTAGCCTTTGGTTGACCTCTTGCATAAAACGCTTTTGATTTTCCGGCGAGAGGCGGCTAAAGTCCTTTTGGAGTTCCAATCCTGATTTAGAAAGTTTTGCCATAAATTTCTCATATTGTCCTTGATCTGCAGTCATGTGACACCTCCGTACTTCTTTAGTGTGTTCCGCGCTCCCATAAAATCATAGCACGCCTTCTATGGACTGGAAAGGCGGTATCGAATTTACAAACAAGTTCTGAACGAAAAGACAGCATTTCTTCTCGACGATTTTCCATTTTCTGTTACACTACGGTTATCAAAACTTACGGAGAAAGACTATGACGAAAATCTTATTTATCTGCTTGGGCAATATCTGCCGCAGCCCGATGGCGAAATTTGTGATGAAGGATCTGGTCGAAAAGGCAGGACTTGCCGACGAATTTCAGATCGACTCCGCGGCGACGTGCCGCGATGAGATCGGCAATCCCGTCTATCCGCCCGCGCGGCGCAAGCTCGCCGAGCACGGCATTTCCTGCGAGGGACACGCTGCGCGCCAGCTCACGGCGCAGGACTACGAGGAGTACGATCTGCTCATCGGCATGGAGGGTGCGAACCTCAAAAACATGCAGCGCATCTGCGGCGGTGATCCGGCGGGGAAGATGCACCGGCTGTTCGACTACACCGATCGCCCGGGCGACGTCGCCGACCCGTGGTATACAGGCGATTTTGAAGCGACGTGGCGGGATGTCTCGACGGGCTGTCAGGGCCTTTTGGCGTCAATTCAAAATAAAAACGTGTAAAGTGAGAAAAGCAGGCCTTTGGTCTGCTTTTTTGCATCTATTTGGTGTGCTTAATAATTTCTACCGTGGATGTTCGGAATTTGTTAAGAATTTTCACAGTGGAATCACAAGGTTTGCATGATATAACTTTTCCCACAGGCGGGAAAGAAACCAAAATGGGCCGGAGCTTCCGGCAATGGAGGAACATATTATGCAGACTGTCATCACGATCAACGCCGTCATCATGGCGCTATTTTTCGTATGCTATTCCTATCAATTCTTTTATGTGGCGGTGGCGCTGCTGAAGCGGAAAAAATTCACCTGCCGCAATGAAAACCACCGCATTGCCGTCCTCATCGCCGCGCGCAACGAGGAAAACGTCATCGGCCAGCTGCTCGACAGCATCCACGCGCAGAAGAACTATCCGATGGACCACGTGGACATCTACGTCGGCGCGGACAACTGCACGGATGACACGGCCCGCGTGGCGCGCGAGCGCGGCGCGATCGTCTTTGAGCGCCACGATACGGTGCATGTCGGCAAGGGCTATGTGCTCAATGAAATGCTCCAGCGCATCAAGCGCCCGGGCCGCAAGCACTACGATGCCTATCTCGTGCTGGACGCCGACAATATCCTCGACCCGAACTTTATCTCCGAGATCGAGAAGGTCTACTCCAGCGGCTATGAGATCGTGACGTGCTACCGCAACTCCAAAAACTACGGCGACAACTGGATCTCCGCGGGCTATGCGCTGTGGTTCCTGCGCGAGGCGCAGTATCTCAATAACGCGCGCATGCGCCTTGGAAGCAGCTGCGCCGTGTCCGGCACAGGCTTTCTGTTTTCCGACGGTGTGCTGGAAGCGTGCGGCGGCTGGAAATTCTTCCTGCTGACCGAGGACATCGAGTTTACCATTGACAACGTCGTCCGCGGGGAAAAGGTCGGCTACGCGGCGGGCGCGGTGCTCTATGACGAGCAGCCCACGAGCTTTGCCCAGTCCTGGCGCCAGCGCATGCGCTGGTCGAAGGGCTACCTGCAGGTGTTCCGCAAGTACGCCTCCGAGCTCTTCTCCGGCATTGCGCGCGGCAGCTTTTCCTGCTATGACATGACCATGAACATCATGCCCGCGGCGGTGCTCACGGGTGTGAGCGTGGTCGTGAACATCGGCGCGGCGATCGCGAATGCGACGTCAGGCGGTTCGATGGCGGTGCTGGCGGTCTCCGTGCTGCAAACGCTGATGAGCCTGTACTTAACGCTCTTTGTGCTCGGCGCGATCACGACCGTGACGGAGTGGAAGAATATCCGCTGCGCGGCGTGGAAAAAGGTGCTCTACGCCTTCACGTTCCCGCTCTTCATGCTCACCTACGTGCCGATCTGCATTGCGTCGCTCTTTACGAAGGTCGAGTGGAAGCCGATCTGCCACACCAGAGTGATGACGCTTGAGCAGATCGAAGAGTCCGGCCTGCGCGCATCGTAAAAAGCGATTTTCCGTAAAAGGGGAGAGGGTGAAAACCCTCTCCTCGTTTTTCATTATTACCGCTTGTCGCCGGGCTTAAAAATGAGCGCCATCAGCACAGCAAAGACGACCGCTGCGGCGATGCCGCCCGCCGTGGCGCTGAGGCCGCCGGTCATCACGCCGAGCCACCCCTGCTCTTGAACAGCTTTTTCCACGCCCTTGGCGAGCGAGTAGCCAAAGCCGAGCAGCGGCACGGTCGCGCCCGCGCCGCCCCATTTGACGATGGGCTCGTAGACGCCGATGGCCGTCAGCAAAACGCCGCAGACGACATAACCCGTCAGGATACGCGCGGGCGTGAGGGGCGTTTTGTCGATGAGGATCTGTCCGATGGCGCAGAGGATGCCGCCGCAGAGAAAGGCGTTCAGATAATCCACCGCTTATCCCTCCTTGTGATTCGAGAATACGACCGCGTGGCAGATGCCGGGGATGCTCTCACCCTGAAATGTCGTCGTGGGGGAGAGCAGCGCGCCCGTCGGCGCGAAGATGATGCGGTTCCATTTGCCCTCGCGCATCCCGCGCAGCAGATACCCGCACAAAACGCTTGCCGAGCAGCCGCAACCGCTGCCGCCGCAGTGCATGTCCTGCGATTCGATGTCGTAGAGCAGAAGCCCGCAGTCGGTGTAGCGCTCACCGAGAGGGAGCCCATCGCGCGCGAAAAAGTCCGAGACGATCTGATGCCCGAGCCTGCCGAGATCGCCCGTCACGATGAGGTCATAGTCTTCGGGTTTTGTTCTTGTGTCGCGAAAGAGCGCGCACAGCGTGTCATAGGCGGCGGGGGCCATCGCCGCGCCCATGTTGTTTGCGTCGGTGACGCCCTTGTCGACGATTTTCCCGGTTGTCACGTGTGTGATATAGGGCCCCTCGCCCTCGCACGCGAGGAGGCAGCAACCGCTGCCTGTGACCGTCCACTGCGCGGTCGGCGTGCGCTGCGAGCCGTAGGGCACCGGCATGCGGTACTGCCGCTCGGCGGTGCAGAAGTGCGAGGAGGTCAGCGCCGCGGCGCAAGAGGCATACCCGCCGTCGAGCATCAATGCGGCGAGCGACAGGCTCTCGCCCATCGTGGAGCACGCACCGTAGAGTCCATAGAATGGGATGCGGCTCTCTCGCAGAGCGAACGACGAGCCGACGCACTGGTTCAAAAGATCACCCGCAAAGATGAGGTCAAGGTCACTCACCTTGAGCCCCACCTTTTCCAGCGCGCGGGAGAGCGCGTGGCGCTGCATGGTACTCTCACCCTTTTCCCAGGTCTTCTCGCCGAAGAAGTGATCCTCGCTCAATTCGTCAAAGTATTCGCGCAGCGGGCCTTCGCCCTCGAACCGCCCGCCGACGGCGGCGAACGAGAGGACGGAGGGACATGTGCGCAGGCGGCGCGTCTGCGCGCCGACGGTTTTTTGTTCCATCACGCTCTTCCTTTCCGATGGATTTAGGGGAATCGTTCAAAAGTGGCATTAGTTTCTGCCGTTTTTCCAAGAATATGAGTACTTGACGCATATTGCGCAAGATGTTATGATAAAAATACATTGATATAGGAGGATTTTTCCGTGAAGCATGTGATTTCTACGACCACTGCCCCCGGCGCCGTCGGCCCCTACTCCCAGGCGATCGAAGCAAACGGTTTTGTATTTGTCTCCGGCCAGCTTCCGCTGGACCCGGCGACCGGCGCATTTGTTCCCGGCGGCACGTCCGAGCAGGCGGAGCAGAGCATCAAGAATCTGCTCGCGGTGCTCGAGGCGGCTGGCTGCAAGGCTGAGGACGTTGTCAAGACGACCGTGTTTATGATCGATATCGGCGATTTCGGCGTTGTCAACGAGGTGTACGGCAAGTATTTTACCGGCGAGTGCCCCGCGCGCTGTGCGATGCAGGCGGCCGCCCTGCCCAAGGGCGCGCTGGTCGAGATCGAGGCCATCGCGGTCAAGCCGTAACGCGCAAAAGCAGAAAAGAAAAGGGAGAAACAGTGTGTTTCTCCCTTTCTTTTTGCGCACGGACGCGGTATAATACTCAAATTACCATATGATATTTTACTTTCCGGGAGGAAATGGAATGAAAGAAGAAATGCGTACCATCGGCTATCTCTGCCCCGCGTGCCACAAGCGCGTCATCCAGCAGAGAAGCGTGTTTGCCCTGAGCGCCTCGGGCGCGGTCGTGAGCTGCGAGTGCGGCGAATCCAGCCTGACCATCGAGGCGGAGGAAAATAAATTTCGCCTGAGTGTGCCGTGCGGCGTGTGCGGCGAGGAGCATTTAGCGGAGTGCAGCGCCGACAAGCTTCTGCACGGGCGCGGCATCGGCCTTGCCTGCCCCGATACGAAAATGCTCTGCTGCTTCATCGGCGAGGACTACGCCGTCGAGCACGAGATGGAGCAGTTCTCGCTCGCGGCGGCCAAGGAGCGCGAGCAGAGCGACGACCCCGCCGCCTTTGCCGACAGCGTCATCATGTATGAGATCCTCTCCGAGCTCAAGGAGATCGCCGCGCGCAAGGACGGTATCACCTGCTCCTGCGGCAGCAAAAGCTACGGCATGGAGATCCACAGCACCTACGTCGACCTTGTGTGCAAAAGCTGCGGCGCGAAGCTGCGCATCCCTGCGGCAACGGATGAGGACCTCGACCGCCTCTGCTGCCGCATGAAGCTACAGATCAAAAGCGAGTGAGGGAAGACTATGATCGGTTTTCTTGCGAGTCGGTTCATCAAAGACTATCAGAACACGTCCGACGCCGCAGTGCGGCGCGCTTACGGTGTGCTTTGCGGCGCGGTGGGCATTGTCATCAACCTCTTGCTCTTCGCGCTCAAGCTGTTTGCGGGGACGCTTGCGGGCTCTGTCGCCGTCACGGCGGACGCCTTTAACAACCTGTCCGACGCGGGCGCGTCCATCGTGACGCTGCTGGGCTTTCGCCTCGCGGGGCAGAAGCCCGACCCCGAGCATCCGTTTGGCCACGGGCGGCTCGAGTACATCTCGGGTCTCATCGTCTCGATCGTCATCTTGCTGATGGGCTTTGAGCTGCTGCGCGACGCCGTGGGCGCGATCCTGCACCCCGAGGCGGTCGAGTGCAGCGTGCTGACAGTGGCGATTTTGCTGATTTCCATCTGCGCCAAGTTTTATATGTACTGCTACAACCGCGGCGTGGGGAAGAAGCTCAACGCCGCCGCCATGCAGGCCACCGCGACGGACAGCCTGTCCGACTGCGCGGCCACTGCGGCGGTGCTGCTCTCAACGCTTGCGGGCTATTTCCTGCACTGGCAGATCGACGGCTGGTGCGGCTTGGTCGTGTCGCTGCTCATTTTGTGGGCGGGCGTGCAGGCGGCAAGGGACACGCTCTCGCCGCTGCTCGGCCAGCCGCCGACAGAGGAATTCGTGCAGGAGATCCGCGATATTGTGATGGCGAATAAGGCCGTGTGTGGCATCCACGACCTTGTGGTGCACGATTACGGCCCCGGCCGCGTGATGATCTCGCTGCATGCTGAGGTCCCCGCGCACGGCGATATTCTCACCCTGCACGACGAGATCGACAACGTGGAAAAGCAGCTGCACGACAAGCTTGGCTGTGAGGCGGTCATCCACATGGACCCCATCGTGACGAACGATGAAGCGGTGAATGTCACGCACCAGAGGATCGCAGCACTGGTGCGCGGCATCGACGAGAACATCTCCATCCACGATTTCCGCATGGTCACGGGGCCGACGCACACGAACGTCATCTTCGATGCCGTGGTGCCGTATGGCTGCGCGCTGAGCGACAGGGAAGCGGAGGAGAAGATCAAGCGGGCGGTACACGAGCTTGATCCGCGCTATTTTGCCATCGTGCAGATCGACAAGAGCTATGTGAGATAAGCGCACGCGCGCAAAGGAGAAGCTATGACGGACGAAGTCAAGAAATTAAAAGAACTCATCGACGGAACGGACAACATCGTGTTTTTTGGCGGGGCAGGTGTTTCGACCGAGAGCGGTATCCCGGATTTTCGCAGCGTGGATGGCCTGTATCATCAGCAGTGGGACGACCCGCCGGAGACGATCCTGAGTCACACGTATTATGAGCGCTATCCCGAGAAGTTTTTCGCCTTTTACCGCGCGAAGCTCCTCTGCGAAGGCGCAAAGCCCAACGCCGCGCACTTAAAGCTCGCCGAGTGGGAAAAGGAAGGGAAGCTCAAGGCCGTCATCACGCAGAATATCGACGGGCTGCATCAGGCGGCGGGCAGCAAGAATGTCCTCGAGCTGCACGGAAGCACCTTGCGCAACTACTGCGAGAAGTGCGGCAAGTTCTACGACGTGTCCTACATCAAGCATTCGCAGGGCGTGCCGCGCTGCACCTGCGGCGGGCGCATCAAGCCCGACGTGGTGCTCTACGAAGAGGGCCTGGACGAAAAGACACTCTATCGCGCGGTGGAGTACATTCAGGAGGCCGACGTGCTCATCATCGCGGGCACATCGCTCGCGGTCTATCCAGCGGCGGGCCTCGTGCGCTACTATCGCGGACACAAGCTCGTTGTCATCAACAAGACGCCGCTCGACCGCGGACTTGGTGCAGACCTTGTCATCACGGGCGCGGTGGGGGAGACGCTCGCGCAGCTCTAACACGAAAAAGATGCCGGAAAAGTTTGAAAAATCTGAGCTTTTCCGTCATTTCTCTTACAGCAAAATTTTTTATTATTTCTCTCAAAAAAAGGTTGACATTTGGCCTATTTTGGGCTTATAATAGCCAAGCGGTCGTTGAGAGACAGCCGTTTGAAAGATGAACATGCGGGTGTGCTGGAATTGGCAGACAGGCTAGCTTGAGGTGCTAGTGTTCGTATGGACGTGCGGGTTCAAGTCCCGCCATCCGCACCATCTTTTTTAAAATCGAATACGCGCGAGTGGTGGAATTGGCAGACTCGCTAGATTCAGGTTCTAGTGTTCATTACGGACGTGCGGGTTCAAGTCCCGCCTCGCGCACCAAAGTGTTGAAACTCAAGGGTTTTTCCCTTGAGTTTTTTTCTTTTACATTAGATTCCTTGGGGTGGTAGAGAGCTGGATTTTTTAGAGATCAGAAAGCAGTGTTATTTTTTGCACTTTACGAACAGCCTTCCTAACAAAAATTTCCCTCTTGTTTCGCTTGCGTCAGAATACAGGGCCGTTTCAAAAAACTTTTCAAATGTGAAACATTTCCGCAGCCTGAATGATATAGTAAGTGAAAGGCCTTTCAAGGAGAATCCTATGTTGACAGAAGAACAGTTTTCGTATCTTGCAAAAAAGTATATGGACACGGTGTTCCGTCTGGCGCTCCACTACACCAAAAGCCGCTCGGAATCGGACGATATCACGCAGGAGGTGCTGCTCAAGCTCTACCGCACGGACAAACCGTTTGAGAGCGAGGACCACGTTAGGTACTGGCTCATCCGCGTTACGGTCAACGAGTGCAAGCGGGCGTTCCTCTCTCCGTGGAAGCGGACGGAGCCGATCGATGATTATGCCGAGCAGCTTGCGTTCAAAACGCCGGAGCACAGCGAGCTTTTTCATGCCGTGATGGCGCTGCCGCAAAAATACCGTGTGCCGCTCTTCCTGCATTATTACGAGGGGTACTCCTGCGAGGAGATCTCCCAATTCCTCGGCATTCCCAACGCGACCGTCCGCACCCGATTGCGGCGCGGGCGGGAACAGCTCAAAACCGATCTTCAGGAGGCGAACAACAATGTTTGACGAAAACCTATATCAGGAGACGATCTCCGCGCTTCACGCCTCCGAAGACACACTTTCGGAGGTAATGAACATGACGCACAAGACAAAAAGAAGAGGCCGCCTGCGCACGGCGGCGGTGCTTGCGGCGGTCATCGCGATCCTGTGCTGCATGGCGGCAGCTGCAGCGGCGCTTGGACTGGATCAGCGGTTGGCGGAGTACTTTGGAGCAACGGCGGAGCAGGAAGAGCTGCTCTCGACTGCGGCGGTCCCGATGAACATTGTGAAGCGGGACCGCGGCGCGGTGATGCGCATCGAGCAGGTCATCGCCGACCGCTATTGTGCGGCGGTCCTCATCGACTTTGCCGCGCCGGATGGGACAGTTCTGGATCAGGACTACTACGCATTCGATCGGATCGTGTCCGCAACGTCCAGGGACGGAGTGGAGATGGATACCTACGGCATTGGCTGGGAGGTATTGCCAAGCAGCACGGAGGATGAGACGGGCCGCCATGCCACGATTTTGATGACGATCCATTCTCTGAAAGGAGAATTCAACTTCATCGGTGCGAAGGTGAAGTTGATGCTCAATGGCCTGTATCGGGATAACTGTTTGGAAGAACTTGTCGTTCCCGGGCGCTGGAGCTGCACATTCACCATGCCGGAGACTGATCCGGGACGCCTGTGCACGGTGAATGAGCCGATCGAGATCGAGGGAAAGAACGCCGTGCTGACAACGCTCTACATCTCGTCGCTCTCGCTGACCTGCGAGATCAAGCAGGGAACGGATGATCTGAAAGAAACGGTTGAGCCCATCTACAGCGACGAAGGGAAGGAGAGCATCGCTCCCGAGGTGACGCTGCAAAACGGCGAAACGGTCGGCGCGGCGGACTGGTTGTTCCTTATAACGAATTATGCCGATAAGCGCGGGCGCTACTGCTTCCGGATGGATGAAATTCTTGACCCGGAAACGGTGAGCAGCGTTTCCGCCTTCGGAGAGACGTTCTCCATCGAATGACGGGACGACAAATCGTATTTATGCAAAAAAGGGACCTCTGCATCAAAGCAGAGGTCCCTTTTTCCTGTTTTCACCGCAGCGCGTCTTTCATTTCTTTTACATACGCACCGATGTGCTCGGGCGCGTCCTTGCCGTACTGGGCGAGGAGCTTGACGATGGCGGAGCCGACGATCGCGCCGTCGGAGAGGTCGGCCATCTTCTTCGCCTGCTCGGGCGTGGAGATGCCAAAGCCGATGGCGCAGGGAATGTCCGTACTCTGCCGCACAAGGGCAACGATGGAGGCGAGGTCGGTCTTGATCTCTCGTCGCTCGCCCGTGACGCCGAGCGACGAGACAATGTAGAGGAAGCCCTCGGCCTCGCGCGCGATCATCGCGATGCGGTTTTCCGACGTCGGCGCGATGAGGGAGACGAAGTCGACGCCGTACTTTCGGCACGCGGGAAGAAAGTCTTCCTTTTCCTCATAGGGTACGTCCGGCAGGATGAGTCCGTCGATGCCGGCGTCGCGGCAGTTCGACAAAAAGCGTTCTGTGCCGTAGGAGAAAACGACGTTCGCGTAGGTCATAAAGACCATGGGGATGGTGACGTCACGCCGCAGCTCGCGCACAAGGTCAAAGATCTTGTCGGTCGTTGTGCCGCTTTGCAGAGCGCGCAGGTTTGCCGCCTGAATCACGGGCCCCTCCGCCGTGGGGTCAGAGAAGGGGATGCCGAGCTCGATGAGGTCGGCGCCGTTTTGCACGGCGGCGCGGACGGCAGCCGCGGTCGTTTCAAGATCGGGGTCGCCGCAGGTCAGAAAGGCGATGAACGCCTTGCCGTGGTCAAATGCTCTTGCAAGATCACTCATGAAGATCCTCCCCTCTGTAGCGGGCGATGGCGGCGCAGTCCTTGTCGCCGCGGCCGGAGATCGTGACGACAAGAAGCTGATCGCTCCCCATCGTGGGTGCGAGCTTTCGCGCGTAGGCGACGGCGTGGGCTGATTCGATGGCGGGAATGATGCCCTCCGTGCGGGCGAGGTATTCGAACGCCTGCACGGCCTCCTCATCGGTGATGGCAACATACTCTGCGCGGCCGATGTCGTGCAGGTACGCATGCTCAGGGCCGACGCCGGGGTAGTCGAGACCGGCGGAGATGGAATACACCGGCGCGATCTGACCGTACTCGTCCTGGCAGAAGTAGGACTTCATGCCGTGGAAGATGCCGAGCCTGCCAGTCGAGATGGTCGCGGCGGTCTCAAGCGTGTCGATGCCGCGGCCCGCGGCCTCAACACCGATGAGGCGAACGGCGGGATCGTCGATGAAATGGTAAAAGCTGCCGATGGCGTTCGAGCCGCCGCCGACGCACGCGACCACGGCATCGGGCAGACGTCCTTCCTTTTCGAGCATCTGCTGCTTGATCTCGCTTGAGATGACGGACTGGAAATCGCGTACGATGGTGGGGAAGGGGTGTGGCCCCATGACAGAGCCGAGACAGTAGTGCGTGTCGCTGATGCGCGTCGTCCACTCGCGCATGGCTTCGGACACGGCGTCCTTGAGCGTGGCGGTGCCGGAGGTGACGGGCACGACCGTCGCGCCGAGAAGGCGCATGCGGTAGACATTCAGCGCTTGGCGGATGGTGTCCTCCTTGCCCATGAAAACGACACACTCCATGCCCATCAGCGCCGCGGCGGTGGCGGTCGCCACGCCGTGCTGGCCAGCGCCGGTCTCGGCGATCAGGCGCGTTTTGCCAATCTTTTTGGCGAGCAGCGCCTGGCCGAGCACATTGTTGATCTTGTGCGCGCCGGTGTGGTTCAGGTCCTCGCGCTTTAAGTAGATTTTTGCGCCGCCGAGGTCCTTTGTCATCTTCTCCGCGTAGTAAAGACGCGAGGGACGGCCCGCGTAGTCGTTCAGAAGCTGCGTCAGCTCATGTTGAAAATCGGGGTCGGCCTTGTAGTGGTTGTAGGCCTCCTCAAGCTCGATGATGGCGTTCATCAGCGTTTCGGGGACGTACTGTCCGCCGTGCACGCCAAAGCGACCGTTCGGATTCAACATTTCTCAGCCCTCCTTGCGCGCGGCGGCAACGAACGCCGCCATTTTGCTTTCGTCCTTGACGCCGTCCGTCTCGATGCCGGAGCTCACGTCCACGCCGTAGGGGTGCAGCGCGGCGATGGCGTCCGCGACGTTGTCGGGGTCGAGCCCGCCGGCGAGGAAATAGGGCCGCTGCACGCTCCGGACGAGGATCCAGTCGAATGTCTTGCCCGTGCCCGCGCCGGAGTCGAGCAGCACGAGGTCGGCGGCGCAGTTTTCGATGGCGGGGAGGTCGGCTTCGCTTTTCACCTTGAACGCGCGGAAGATGGGCTTGCCCGTCAGTGCGCGCAGGCGCGCGATGTAGTCGTCATCCTCGCTGCCGTGGAGCTGCGCGACGTCGATGACGCCGCGGTCTAAGAGCTCTGCCACGGCCTCGACCGGCTCGTTGACGAACACCCCAGCGGCCAGAATGCCGGGGGCAAGTAGCGATTTGAGTGCTGCTGCCTGCTCGGGGGACACATAGCGCTTGCTCTTTTTGGCAAAGACGAAGCCGACGAGGTCGGGCTTCAGCTTGTTGACGGCGGCAATGTCGCTCTCGCGCGACAGGCCGCAGAGTTTCACCTTGGTCATAAGTTACCTCTCAATTCCGCGAGCCGTCTGGCCTTATCAGAGGCTCGCATCAGTGTTTCGCCGATCAGCACCGCGTCGGCGCCGATCGAGCGGAGCGTGGCGACGTCCTGCGTGCTCTGCACGCCGGACTCGGCCACGTAGACCGCCTCCGGCGGGATGAGGTCGCGCAGCCGCGCAGCGTTGGAAAAGTCGACGGAAAAATCCTTCAGATTGCGGTTGTTGACGCCGATGATCTTCGCGCCCGCCGCGACGGCGGAGCGGATCTCGTCCGCGTCGTGCGTCTCCACGAGCGCGGAGAGACCGAGTTCGTCGCAGACGGCGAGATATTGCGCGAGCGTCTTCGTGTCCAGCAGCGCGCAGATCAGCAGCACGTAGTCCGCGCCCATCAGGCGGGACTGATAGAGCTGGTAGTCGCTGACGGTGAAGTCCTTGCGCAGCATCGGCGTTGAGACGGCGGCGCGAATTTCGCGGAAGATGTCGTCCGAGCCCAAAAACCACTTGGGTTCTGTCAGGCACGAGATGCAGTCCGCACCGGCGGCCTCGTAATCGCGCGCAATGTCGAGATAGGGAAAGTCCCGCGCGATGACGCCCTTGGAGGGCGAGGCCTTTTTCACCTCGCAGATGAAGGACAGATCATCTTTTTTGAGCGCGTCGTAAAAGCGCGCACCGTTCGCGCGGCCCTTTTCGCGGCACATCGCCTGTAAGATATCAAGGCTCATGTTCTCGCTGTCTGCCAGCACGCGCTCACGGGCGTGGGCGGCCAGCTCGTCGAGGATGCTCATGCGTTCGCCTCCGCGCGGTTGCTGACGGTGATGAAGCGCTCGAGCGTTTCAAGCGCCTTGCCGGAGTCAATGAGCTCGGCGGCGAGGGCGATGCCGTCCTTCATGCTCTCTGCCTTGCCGCCGATGTAGAGCGCCGCGCCCGCGTTCATCAGCACCGCGTTGCGCTTGTGGCCCTTTTCGCCCGACAGGATCGCACGGGTGATGGCAGCGTTTTCCTCCGGCGCGCCGCCCTTGAGGTCGTCTTTCGTGCAGCGCGCAAAGCCGAAATCCTCGGGTGTGATGACATAGCTCTTGTACCAGCCGTCACGAATTTCGCATACGCTCGTCGGCGCGCTGAGGGAAATTTCGTCGAGCTTGTCCTGTCCGTAGACGACCATGCCGCGCTTGACGCCAAGGCTCACGAGCACGCGCGCGAGTGGCTCGACAAGGTACTCGTCGTACACGCCGAGCAGCTGCATTTTCGGCGAACCGGGGTTCGTCAGCGGCCCCAAGATGTTGAACACCGTGCGGAAGCCCAGCTCCTTGCGGATGGCACCGACGTATTTCATCGAGCTGTGGTACTTCTGCGCGAAGAAGAAGCACATGCCGACCTCTTTCAAGAGCTCCACGCACTGCTCAGGGCTCTGCTGGATGTTGACGCCGAGCGCTTCGAGGCAGTCCGCCGTGCCGCACTGGGACGAGGCGGCGCGGTTGCCGTGCTTGGCGACCTTCATGCCGCCCGCCGCCGCAACGAGGGCGGAGGTGGTGGAAATATTGAAGCTGTGGGCGTTGTCGCCGCCGGTGCCGACGATCTCGAAGATGTCCATACCGGTGTCTACCTTTGTGGCGTGGTCGCGCATGGCGGCGGCGCAGCCTGCGATCTCATCGGTCGTCTCGGCGCGGGCGCTCTTGGTCGAGAGGGCCGCGAGGAACGCTGCGTTCTGGGTGGGGGTGGTCTCGCCGCTCATGATCTCGTTCATCACGGCGTAGGCTTCGTCATAACTGAGATCGCCCTTGTTGACGATCTTCACGATGGCTTCTTTGATCATGGTTTCAATTCTCCTTCAAAAAGTTTTCCAGCATGGTTTTGCCGTTCGACGTCATAATGGATTCGGGATGAAACTGCACCCCGTAGATGGGATAGTCTGTGTGCTGCACGGCCATGATTTCGCCGTCGTCTGTGACGGCGGTGACTTTCAGGCAGTCCGGCATGGTGGCGGCGTCGGCCGCGAGGGAATGGTAGCGCGCGACGGGCGCGGTCTTGGGGCAGTTTTGGAAGAGCCGCGAGCTCGTGTCGAAGTGGACGAGCGACTGCTTACCGTGCATTAGCTCTTTAGCATAGGTCACGGTCGCACCGAAGGCGGCACAGATGGCCTGATGCCCGAGGCATACGCCGAGCGTCGGGATGCGGGGCGAGAGCGTCTTCACAACGTCGATGAGAACGCCTGCGTCTTCGGGCCGCCCGGGGCCGGGGGAGAGGATGATGCGCGCGGGATGCAGCGCATCGATCTCCTCGATACTCAGCTCATCGTTGCGGACGACGCGGATGTTGGGATCGATCGCGCCAACGAGCTGGTAGAGGTTATAGGAAAAGCTATCGTAATTGTCGATCAAAAGGATCATAGGTCTTCCTCCTGCGCAAGCGTCAAGGCGCTGACCACGGCCTTCGCCTTGTTGATGCATTCCTGATACTCTGTTTCGGGGACGGAATCTGCCACGATGCCCGCGCCGCTGCGGACGAACACGCGCCCGTTTTTCTTGTAGGCGATGCGGATGGCGATGCAGGTGTCCATGTTGCCGGTGAAGTCGATGTAGCCGATGGCCCCGCCGTAAATGCCGCGCTTGTTGTTCTCAAGCTCACCGATGAGCTGGCAGGCACGGATCTTCGGCGCGCCGGAGAGCGTTCCGGCGGGGAGCACGGCCTCAATGGCGTCAAGCGCGTCGCGGTCATCGCGAATCTCGCCGCGCACGGTGGAGCCGATGTGCATCACGTGGGAGTAGCGCTCGATGGAGTGCAGCTTTTCGACCTGCACCGTGCCGAATTTGCTGACCTTGCCGAGGTCGTTGCGCCCGAGGTCGACGAGCATGTTGTGCTCGGCAAGCTCCTTTTCGTCGTGCAGGAGGCTTTCTTCAAGCGCCTTGTCCTCCTCGTCCGTTTTGCCGCGCGGACGGGTCCCAGCGAGGGGAAAGGTGTGCAGCACGCCGTCTTTGAGCTTGACGAGCGTTTCGGGCGACGCGCCCGCGACCTCAACGTCGGTGCCGGAAAAGTAGAACATGTACGGCGAGGGATTGATGGTGCGCAGCACGCGGTAGGTGTCAAGCAGGCTCCCTTCAAACGGCGCACTCAGGCGGTTCGAGAGTACGATCTGAAAGATATCGCCCTCGCGGATGTGGTGCTTGGCGGTCCCGACCATCGCGCAGAACTGCTCCTTGGAGAAAAGCGGCGTGACTTCGCCGAGGAGCCGCCCCGGCGCTTCCTGCTTCTTTTCGCCGGTTTTGAGGAGCGAGACGAGCTGCTCAAGCTCAAGCTTTGCCTTGTTGTAGCCGACCTCGACGTCGCTGAGCGCCATGTTGACGATGAGCACGATCTTCTGCCGCACATGATCGAAGGCGATGACCTTGTCAAAGAGCATCAAATCGACATCCTTGAAGCTGTCCTCGTCCTGCTCGCCGCAGCGGACGCTCGGCTCGCTGTATTTGAGATAATCGTAAGAAAAATACCCCACGAGCCCGCCGGTGAAGGAGGGGAGGTAGTCGAAGCGGGGGCTTCTGTAGCTTGATAGCAGCTCACGCAGGTATTGGGACGGATCGTCCGTGCGGACGGTGAGGCCGCCAGCCTTCATTTTGCCGTCAATGCACGTGATCTCAAGCTTTGGGTCGAAGCACAAAAACGTGTAGCGGCCCCAGCGGTCGTCCGCCTGCGCGGATTCGAGCATGTAACAGTGGGTGGACACGTTCTTGAGGATGCGCATCGCTTCGATGGGGGTGATGAAGTCGGAAAGAATTTCGCAGCTCAGCGGGAGCACGTCGTACTGCTGCGTCGCGGCGATGTCTTTGACGGTTTCGAGCGGTGGTAGGATATGCATGAATGACCTCCTGAAAAAGAAAAGCTCCTTTGGCGTTCTGCCAAAGGAGCTTATTGCGCAAACAAAAGCGCCCCCGACAGAACGGTACAGTCTGTCAAGGACGAATGCGATACGAGAGAAACGAACGATCCGCGGTGCCACCTTGAATTCACGGTTACCCGTGCGCTTGGCGGAGATACCATCATATCTCCCGGCAACTGACGTATGCCAACACGTTGCAGGATACTCTGCGCGCAAAACGCATTTCGCTGCACCCTCAGCGGTCCATTTGACAATGTGTATCTTGCCTGATTTTCAGCATCGCAGGCTCTCTGTGAAGGCATCACTGCCGTTATCTCCGCTTCAACGGTTTGCGGTATTAACTTGAGCGAAAATATAGCACACCCCATCGGCAATGTCAATAGGGTGTGCATGATTTTTTGTAAAATTTCGGTTCTTTATTCCGCGGCGCGGCGAAGGATGTCGGCGACGAACGTCTTGTCGAGCTGCGGGAAGGGGATGACCGGATCGGGATGCGCGGGAGCACCGCACAGCAGCTTTTCCGCCCACGACATGTTGTACCAGCGGCCGAACTTGTAGCCGCTGCGCGTGAACACACCGATGCGGCGGAAGCCCATGTGCTCGTGGAAGCGGATGCTGTTGTCCGTTAAATATTCGTCGTCCGCGCCCTGCGGCTCGCCGATGCAGGCATAGAGATTGTAGATGTTCTGAGCGAGCGACAGCTCCTCAATCGCGCGGTAGAAGCGCTTGCCGAGGCCGTGCTTGCGCGCGTCGAGGGCGAGATAGATCGTCGACTCCGCACAGTGGTCGTAGGCCTTACGCGCGATGAACGTGTGCGTATAGGCGTAGCCGAGGAGCTGGCCATTTTCATCCTCCGCGACGAGATAAGGGTATTTGCGCGAGATATCCGCGATGCGGCGGCGGAATTCGTCGAGCGACGGTACGTCGTATTCAAACGAGATGGCCGTCTTTTCGACGTACGGCGCATAGATGCTCAGAAGCGCGGGAGCGTCGTCAAGGGTGGCGAGGCGGAAGCGGAACGCAGGAGAAGACATAGAGTCACCTTTCAAATCCGTGCACCCAGTCAGAGCGCAGGTAATAAATGAGATAGATGGTGGAGCTGATCGCCCAGGTGAGGGGATACGCCCAGTAGATGTAGCCGATCTCGCCTATGAAGTGGACGACGAGCATGATGTAGATGATGCGGATGACGCACCAGACGGAGAGCATGATCATCATCGGCACGACCGCGCGGCCCGCGCCGCGGCAGACCGCCGCGATAGAGTGCGAAAACGCCAGCAGGCAGTAGAACAGTGCCACCGTGCGCGCCTGTTGCACGCCGAGGGCGACAACGCCGGGGGTGCTGTCGAAAAGGGAAATGAGCTGACTTGCCCAGATGTAATAGCACAGGCCGATGAGCTCGGCCATCACGACGGCGATGATGATACAGAACCGCGCGCCGCGCTTGGCGCGGTCATACTGCTTGGCGCCGAGGTTCTGACCAACGAACGTGGTGCAGGCCATCGTGAAGCTCGTGATGGGCAGAAAGGCGAAGCCTTCGATCTTGCAGTGCGCGCCGTAGGCCGCCATCGCGAGCATGCCGAACGAGTTGATCTGCGACTGGACGATAACGTTGGCAAGGCCGATAACGCAGTTCTGCACGCCGGAGGGCAGTCCGTAGCGGACAATTTCGCTCAGCATACCGGCGTGGAAGCGGATGTTGCGCGGCGTGACAGTGTAGACCTCACCTTTTTTGAGCAGGTGGATCAGGCAGAGCACGCAGCTCGTGCCCTGAGAGAGGACAGTCGCCACCGCGGCGGACCAGACGCCCCAGCGGAACGCGCCGATGAACAGCAGGTCGAGCGCGATGTTGACGAGCGACGAAATGATCAGATAGTGCAGGGGCCTCCGGCTGTCGCCGAGGGCGTTAAGAATGCTCGTGCACATGTTGTAAAGCACTGTTGCCAGCACGCCGAGGAAGTAGTAGCGGAAGTATTCGACCGCCTGCGGCATGACCTGCGCGTCGGTATTCATCCAGACCAAAAACGTCGGCGTGAGGAATACGCCGATGAGCGTCAGCAGTGTGCCCGACACGATACCGAACGCCAGGTTCGTGTGGATGGCGCGCGAGACGTTTTCATAGTCGCCCGCGCCGAAGTACTTTGAGATCGCGACGCCCGCGCCCATGGCCGTGCCGATAAAGAGGCTTGTGAGCAGCATGATGAGCGTGCCGGACGAGCTGACAGCGGCAAAGGCGTTCGTGCCGAGGTATTTGCCCACAATGAACGCGTCCGCCGTGCTGTATAGCTGCTGGAAGACCTGACTGATGAAGATCGGCAGCGCAAAGCGCAAAATCAGCGAGACGGGGCTGCCCTCCGTCATGTTCTGCACGGTCTGCCTTGCCGGAACTGTCTGCGCCATGCGCACCTCTCTTTCTCTGTCCCGCGGCGGGACGAATCTCTCATTTTTTGACGAAAAAGGAAAAGCGCCGCAGGAGCGGTGCTTTTCCTCAATCCCTGAAGAAACAGCAGATGAAAATTCTACAAAATCTTGACAGGTCCATTATATAGTTGTGTGGAACGAAAGTCAACCTTGCCGTTTACAGCACAAGGTTCAAAAGTGCAGGTGTGACGTACGTCTCGATGAGCGCGGCCACCAGCAGCAGCGGCACAGAGAATGTCAAAAAGACGCGGATGCAGTCCAGCACACGGCGGAAAAAGGGCGTATCGCTCTTTTTGAGGACCCGTTCCGTCCCCGTGCGGCAGATGAGAAGGCCCAGCGCGCAGGATAAGATCAGTGCGGACAGCTCGAAGATACCGTGCGGCAAAACGCCGACAAAATATGCGCCGAGGCCGATGCCCTGCTGCTGATAGATGGCGGCGAACGCGCCGAGCATCAGCGCATTCGTGCCGAGCGCGAGCGCGCTGAGCGGCAGAAACGGAATGAGCCCGTAGAGCATCGAGAGGAGGGACGCCGTGATGTTGTTGAAAAACAGCGTCGCCATCATCTGCGACTGGGGAACATCGTCGGTAAGTCCCAGCTGTTCGACCTGCGCGGCGAAGTTTTGAAGCGTCTGCTGCGCCATGTCGGGGAAGATCATTCCGGCGGCGAAGCCAAGAAGCACCAGCACGCCGAACGCGGCGGCGGTGTTCCCAAATTCGCGCTTGAGCAGGTCACGCGAGAGCGTGGGGCAGAGCTCGAAGATCATGCCAGCTTGGCGATACCGGCCTTGACGCGCTTGATCGTCTCCTCACGGCCGAGGATATGGCAAATTTCGACAGCGCCGCCGGGCGTGACGAGCTTGCCCGCAACGGCGATGCGCAGCGGCCACATGAGCGTCGCGTTCTTCACGCCGAGCTCTTCGGCGAACGAGACGAGCATGTCATGGATGGCATCATTCGTCCACGCGGGAAGGCTCTCGAGCTTGGGCAGGACCTTATTGAGCATGTCGAGCGAGACCTCGCTGTTGGTCTTGGACTTCTTGTTCGTGTAGAACTCAACGCCGTACTCGGGGAGAGCATCGAAGAAGTCGACCTTTTCGGGAATATCGGTGAGCTTTTCGCAGCGGGCCTGTAAGAGTGCTGCGATCTCACCGACGGAGTACGCTTCGTTCTTGACGGCCTGACGGATGTAAGGCTCGGCAACTTTACAGAATTCCTCGGGCGGGAGATTGCGCAGATAATTCGCGTTGAAATACGTCAGCTTTTCGATGTCGAAAATGGCAGGGGACTTGGAGATGCCGCCGATGTCGAACGCCCCCACCAGCTCGTCGAGCGTGAAGAACTCCTGCTCGCTCTGCTCGCCGCGCGGCGACCAGCCGAGCAGCGCCACATAGTTGAGGATGGCGGGCGTCAGGTAGCCCTGCGCCTTGAGGTCTTCATAGCTCGGGTCGCCGTTGCGTTTACTCATCTTATGCTGCGCGTCGCGCATGACGGGGGAGCAGTGCACGTAGGTCGGCACCTCCCAGCCGAAGCCCTCGTAGAGGAGGTTGTACTTCGGGGCGGAGGAGAGATATTCGCTGCCGCGCACGACATGGGTGATGCCCATGAGGTGGTCGTCGATGACGTTGGCAAAGTTGTAGGTCGGCAGACCGTCGCGCTTCAAGAGCACCTGATCGTCGAGCGTCTTATTCTCCACCGTGATGTCGCCAAAGCTTGCATCGTGGAAGGTCGTGGTGCCGTCCTTCGGGATACGCTGGCGAATGACGTAAGGCTCGCCGGCGGCGACGCGCGCCTTGGCTTCTTCAAGCGGCAGGTCGCGGCAGGGATCGTCCGCGCGGTCAAATTCGCCGCTATCCTCCTCGCTCTCGGCCTTTTCGCAGAAGCAGTAGTAGGCGTGGCCGCGCTCGACTAAAAGCTCGGCGTACCTGCCGTAGGTGTCGCGGCGCTCGCTCTGGATATACGGGGCGACGGGGCCGCCGACGTCGGGGCCTTCGTCGTGGGAAAGGCCGCATTCCGCCATCGTGCGGTAGATGACGTCCGTTGCGCCCTCGACGAGACGCCCCTGGTCGGTATCCTCGATGCGGAGAATGAACGTGCCGTTTGCGTGGCGGGCGATCAGATAGGTGTAGAGCGCGGTGCGCAGGTTGCCCACGTGCATATAGCCCGTGGGGGAGGGAGCGAAGCGCGTGCGCACCTTACCGTGCGGGATCTTCGCTTCCATTTCCTCAAAATACTTCATGTCGATGGACATAGATGACCTCCTGAAGTGGAATCAAAATAAAGATAGTTTATTACACCATATTTTGACCGAAAAGTCAACGAACGAGCAAGGCTCTTTTTCACCGGAACATGCTTGTATTTTAGAAAGGGGTATGGTAACATAACAAATTGGGTCGATAGCTGCGCCAAAACGGCGCAATTCGAGATAAAATGAGAAAAACAAAAAGATCGGAGAAAAAACGATGGAAAACATGGAAAACGCGGCGCGCAAAAAAGTGATGCTGTCCGGCATTCAGCCCAGCGGCGATCTGACCCTCGGGTCCTACCTCGGCGCGATCAAGAACTGGGCGGAGCGCGACGAGGAATTTGACAACTACTACTTCATGGCAGACATGCACTCGATCACCGTGCGTCAGGACCCTGCGGCGCTGCGCCGCCGCACGCTCGAGCAGCTGGCGCAGTACATCGCCTGCGGCTTGGACCCCGAGAAGAACACGCTGTTCATCCAGTCCCACGTGCCGCAGCACGCCGAGCTCGGCTGGGTCCTGAACTGCTATACGATGTTCGGCGAGCTCTCGCGCATGACGCAGTTTAAGGACAAGTCCGCCAAGAACAGCGAGAACATCAACGGCGGTCTCTTCACCTATCCTGCGCTGATGGCGGCGGATATCCTGCTCTATCAGCCCGACTATGTCCCTGTGGGCGAGGATCAGAAGCAGCATGTCGAGCTCTGCCGCAACATCGTCCAGCGCTTCAACGGCATCTATGGCGACGTCTTCAAGATGCCCGAGCCGTACATTCCCAAGGTCGGTGCGCGCGTGATGAGCCTGAGCGACCCGGGAGCCAAGATGTCGAAGTCCGATAAGGACCCCAACGGCTCCATTTACCTGATGGAAAAGCCCGAGGATATCCTGCGCAAGTTCAAGCGCGCCGTGACCGACAGCGACACGGAAAACTGCGTTCGCTATGATCCCGCGAACAAGCCCGGCGTTGCGAACCTGATGACCATCTACTCCGCTGTGACGGGCAAGAGCTTTGACGAGATCGAGCAGGAGTTCGCCGGTAAGGGCTACGGCGCGTTCAAGCCCGCCGTGGGCGAGGCCGTCGTTGAAACCCTGCGCCCCATCCGCGAGGAGGCCACGCGCATTTTGGGCGACAAGGCGTATCTCGAGTCCGTGTATCGCGCGGGCGCACAGAAGGCGTCTTACGTGGCAGAAAAAACGCTGCGCAAGGTCTACAAGAAGGTCGGCTTTGTCGCGCGCTGATTAAAGGGTGGAGAACATGAACGGAATTCCGAAAGAGTTATTGCTGAGCGTCGGCGGCGCGCTGCTGTGCGCGTTTGCCGTCAGCTTTCTGATGTGCCCGCTCGTCAAGTCGTTTGCCTATAAGATCGGCGCGATCGACGTGCCGAAGGACAACCGCCGCATGCACAAAAAGCCCGTACCGCGCCTCGGCGGCCTTGCAATCTTCCTCGGCTTTATCGTGAGCATGCTGCTGTTCGTCAAGGTCGACCATCAGTTACAGGGCATTTTGCTGGGCGCGTCCATCATCGTTGTTTTGGGCGTAGTGGACGATATGTCCCCGCTGCGCGCGTATTTTAAGTTCTGCGTGCAGATCTTCGCGGCGCTCGTCGCCGTGTTCCACGGTGTCGTGGTCCAGACGCTCTCCAACCCGAACGTCTTTGCTGAAAGCCCGTATTGGGACCTCGGCTGGCTGTCCATCCCCATCACAGTCTTGTGGATCGTCGGTATCACGAACGCCGTCAACCTTATCGACGGCCTCGACGGCCTTGCCTGCGGCGTTTCGACCATCAGCGCGATCTCGATGCTCGTCATCGCGCTGCTCGTCTCTGAAAGCGATGTGGCGCTCGTGATGGCCGCGCTTGTGGGTGCGTGCCTCGGTTTCATGCCGTACAACAAGAATCCGGCCAAGATGTTTATGGGCGACACGGGCTCGACGTTCCTTGGCTACATCCTTGCGACGATCTCGATCCAGGGCCTTTTCAAGTATTACGCCATCGTGTCGTTCGCGGTGCCGTTCCTGATCCTGGGCCTGCCGATGTTCGACACGCTCTTTGCCATCATCCGCCGCCTTGCCCACGGGCAGAACCCGATGGCGCCTGACCGCGGACACATCCATCATCGGCTCATCGACATGGGCCTCAACCAGAAGCAGGCCGTCGCGGCGCTGTACGTCATCAGCAGTATCCTCGGCCTTTCCGCCGTGGTGCTGACGTCGAGCGGCGCGATCAAGGCGATGCTCTTTCTGATGGCGCTGGCGGTGGCGGCATTCCTCGCCTCGCGCGTCATCTTCCGCCGCGATATCGACAAGGCATTGCAGGCGGAAAAGGCCGCGGCAGAGGAGAAGAGCACAGAGACCGCCACACCGGCGGAAACCGTGCCTGCGGAACCTGAAGAAGAATCCAACGAAGAGAAAAAAGAGGAAGCATAAATGGAAAAACTGCGCATTATGAGCGTGTTCGGCACGCGGCCGGAGGCCATCAAGATGGCCCCGCTCGTCAAGGAGCTTGCCTCGCGCGACGAGATCGAGAGCCTTTGCTGCGTGACGGCGCAACACCGCGAAATGCTCGATAGCGTGATGGAGGTCTTCGACCTCAAGGCCGACTGCGACCTTGATATTATGACCCCGCGGCAGACGCTCTCGACCATCACGAGCAAGTGTCTGCTCGGCATGGACGACGCCATTGAGCAATTAAAGCCTGACATGATCTTAGTCCACGGCGACACGAGCACGACGTTTGCCGGTGCGCTCTCGGCCTTTTACCACAAGGTGCCCGTCGGGCATGTGGAGGCGGGCCTTCGCACCTACGACAAATACTCCCCGTTCCCCGAGGAGATGAACCGCAAGCTCGTCACGGCCATCGCCGACCTCTATTTCTGCCCGACGAAAAATAACCGCGAGAACTTACTCAAAGAGGGCGTGACCGAGGGCCTTTTCATCACGGGCAATACGGTCATCGATGCCCTGAAAACAACGGTACGCAAGGATTATCACTTTATAACAGAGCTGCTCAACGAGCTGGACTATTCAAGAAAGGTCGTGCTCGTGACGTGCCACCGCCGCGAGAATTACGGCCAGCCCATGGAGAACATCATGACCGCGCTGCGCGACATCGCCCTCCAGAATGAGGACTGCGAGCTCGTCTATCCCGTGCACCTCAGCCCTGTCGTGCGCGAGAACGCGCAGAAGTTCCTCGCCGGTACGCCGCGCGTACATTTGATCGACCCACTGAGCGCGGACGAGATGCACAATCTTATGGCGCGCTGCTACATGGTGATGACCGACAGCGGCGGACTCCAGGAGGAGGCTCCCGCGCTCGGCAAGCCCGTCCTTGTCATGCGCAAAGAGACCGAGCGCCCCGAGGCGGTCGCTGCCGGCACGGTGAAGCTCTGCGGCGTCGAGTACGACGATGTGCTGCGCATGGGCAACGAGCTTCTTCGCAGCAGGGAGGCGTACGACGCGATGGCGCACGCCGTCAACCCCTATGGCGACGGCTACGCCTGCGCACGCATCGCCGACGCGATTTTGTGGCACTTTGGCCGCCGGAGCGAGCGCCCCGCGGATTTTAACGCCTGATTTTGACGGAATGAAAGAAGGGAGTGGAGCGGAATGAGAAAGCGGAGGGTGACGCCCATTGGCGCTGCTTTCGTCGCGCTCGTTTTGCTGGTGCTCCTGTTTGTGGTGCGCGGCGCGCTGCACCGCCCCGCGCATGTCGTGCTGCCGCAGGATGCGAGCAGCGGAGATGTGAGCGACGCGTCGCTCGACGACAGCGCCGTGGGCCGCATCGCCGTGCGGCCCGACACGGTGCAGTCCGCCATCGCGACGCTTGAACGTCCCGCACGCTACTCGCGCGCCATCACGATCGAGCGCTACTATTCCGGCGGCAGCGGCGTCGACCGCAGCAGTGTCAGCGTCGACGGAGCGTGGACGCGCGTCGACACCGAGCAGGCGAGCGGCGCGCAGAGCCACACGATCTCCAACGTGGAAAGAACGTGGGTCTGGTACGGCGGCAGCGAGCTCTATTACGAGAGCGCCGCAGCCTTCACCGCCGACGAGGAGCAGGGCATCCCGACGTATGAGGACATCCTGCGCCTTGACAAAAAGCGCATCGCCGCGGCGGATTACCGCCTGCTCGACACCGTGGACTGCATCTTTCTGGAAACTGCCGCCGATGACGGCGGCTACATTGAGCGCTACTGGGTCAGCGTGAGCGACGGCCTTCTCTGCGCGGCGGAAAAATTGCAGGGCGCGGATGTTATCTACCGCATGGCGGGCATGAGCGTCGACAGCGGGAACGTGGCGGAGGACGCCTTTACGCTGCCGGACGGCACAGTGCTCCACGAAAGTGCGCTCGACGGCGCAAACCGGTAAAAGAAACTGAAAAGGCCGTCCGAAGATCGTTCTTCGGACGGCCTTTTTGTCAAAATATGTCATAAAATGAGCAGCAGCCCCAGCGCGACTAAAAGCTCGTCGTCCGCCTTTTCCTCAAAGAGGAAAAAGAGAATGAGCAGCAGCAAAATGTCCGCCGTGTCCACGCCCTTGAGCGGTAATTTGTCGAGGATGCGCGAGAAAAACTGCGACGCCTCCTGACTGATCGGCGGCGGAGGGGTAGCGTCCCCCTGCGGCGGCCTTGGCGGCGGTGCGTTTCCGCCGGAGGGCGGCGGGGGAGGCGGTCTGTTACGCGGCGGTTCGCCGCGCGGCGCGTCCTGCATCGGCATGCGGGTGTAGACGCCGTCGTCGTTGCGCAGATAGCGGTTATACATTGCGCGGCCCCCCTTCGCTGAGGAGCAGCGTCTTCCCCAGGTGGATGAAGCGCGCGAGCTGTGCCGCGCGCTCGACCTTGTCCTGCCGCTCCGGCTTCAAAAATGGGCGCAGCGCGCGCAAAAACGCGGCGGTCTCGCCGCTCTCGGGCCGATTGAGCTGCGAGAGCACGGGCAGCAGCTTGGCGATCATGCCGGGGTCAATGCCGCCGAGCAGCGACGAAAGATCGCCCATCGGATCGCCCTGCGGCGGTGGTGGAGGGGGAGCCGACGGCGCAGGACCGGCCGCGCCGCCCGCGGGTGGGGGAGGCGGCGCGCTGCCGCCGGACTGCCCCATCTGCTGCGACAGATTTTGCGCCATGTTCATCACCTGCGCCATGGCGTCCGAATCGGAGAGCAGGGTATTCAGTTTTTCCTCCCACTCGCTCATCGTGACGCCCTCCCGCGGTTTTTATTTTTTTGCGTTGTCGTTGATGCGGTTCATAATGGCCATGCCCTCGGGACTTTTCATCAGGTTCGAGAGCATTGTGGCCAACTCTTTCGTGTTGCCCGCCGCGGCATTCTGCGCCGCGTGATTGAGCGCCGCGCCGCCATCCTGAGAGGTGAGCATCTGCATGAGCCTTTGCCCGTCGCCCGATTGCAGGAGTGACTGCGCTATGGCAGGATTGCGCTTGAACTTGTCGATGAGCTGCTGCGTGCTGTGATCCATAGCTGTGCCTCCGTTTCCTGTCTTTCAAGGCAGTATATGAGAGGGACGCGGCAGTTGTGCCGCCGCAGCGGCGAAATTTTTTGAAAAATTTTCCGAACCCGTGAAAGAAAACGCCCTGCCCGCGCACATGTATGGTGTAAGGCCTTTGAGGAGAGAAACATATATGTTTTCAAACGAAGCATTTGCCCAAAATGCAGAAAAGTACATGGACACGGTCTTTCGCGTGGCCTACGGCTGGCTCAAAAACCCGGACGACGCCAACGATGTGACACAGGACGTATTGATAGAGCTGTACAAAACAGATAAGGCGTTCGAGTCGGACGCCCATTTGAAAAACTGGCTCATCCGCGTCACCGTCAATCGCTGCAAGATGCTCTTCCGCTCGCCGTGGCGCCGGCACGAGGACATCGACGACTATGCCGAGACATTATCCTTCGAGCAGCCGCGGGACGGCGAGCTCTTCAAAGCCGTGATGGCGCTCGACAAAAAATACCGCGTGCCGCTGCTGCTCTTTTACTACGAAGGTTACTCGACGGCGGAGATCGCCTCGATGCTCTCCATCGCGGAGAAGACCGTCAGCACAAGGCTTTTTCGCGCAAGGGCGAAGCTCAGAACGATTTTGGAGGAGGAGTAAAGCAATGACAGAAAAAGAGAGATTTCAACGCGCGTTCGCGCCGCTGCACGCCTCCCCGGACACGATGACGGAGGTAATGAAGATGACAGAACGGAAAACGAAACGGCCCGCGCTGCGCCGCGCCGCGACCATCGGCCTCGCGGCCGCGCTCGTGCTGGCGCTCGGCAGCGTCGCCTATGCCTCGGATCTCGGCGGCATCCAGCGCACGGTGCAGCTCTGGCTCAACGGTGAGATGACGGATGCAACGCTGACGGTGAAAAACGGTCACTATACCGTCAACTATACCGACAGCGAAGGAAACGGGCGCGAGCGGAGCGGCGGAGGCGTCGCCTTCGAGCCGGATGGCACGGAGCGGGCACTGACGGAGGAAGAACTCTTTGAGCACCTCAACGAGCCCGAGGTCGAAGAGCGCGAGGACGGCACGGTCATGGTCTACTACCTCGACCAGAAGCTCGACGTCACGGACAAGTTCGACGAGGACGGCGTCTGCTATGTGCAGCTTGAGGGCGGCAAGAAGACGATCTACATGACCATCAAGCGCGGCAACGGCTACGCAACGAGCACGACAAAGTACATCCTGCCCAGCGAATTCAACAACTGAAAGAAAAACGAGAAAGGTTCCGCACAGCGATGCTGTGCGGAACCTTTCTCCTATTGGGGAAAGCCTCGCAGAGTTTCGTGCCCGCAGGCACGAAATAAAATCAGATCGTTTTTCGCCGCGGCGGGGACGTGGTGAAAAACACCTCTCGCGGAGCGTGTGTCGAGCTGCCATATTAGCGGCGAGGCACGGAGCGCAGCGCGGCCTTCTCCAAAAAGCGGCAAAGCCGCTTTTTGGAAGATATTATTTCTGCGCCTTGCCGTAATCGCAGTCCTTTCTGAGCGGGCAGCCGTCGCAGTTGGCTTTGCGGGCGGTGCAGCGGTCGCGGCCGAACAGCACCAGTCGGTGGCAGAAGTCGTTCGATTCCTCCGGCGGGAGCACCTGACGAAGCTGCTTTTCCACACTCAGCGGGTCCTTGCTGCCGTCCGTCAGGCCGAGGCGGCCCGTGATGCGGATGCAGTGCGTGTCGCAGACGTAGGCGGGCTGGCCGTAAATATCGCCGAGGATCAGGTTCGCCGTCTTGCGCCCGATGCCGGGGAGGGCTGTGAGCTCCTCCATCGTGCCGGGGACCTTGCCGCCGTGCTGTTCGAGCAGGATTTTCGCGCACTCGACGAGATCCTTCGACTTGGTGTTGTAAAATCCGCAGGAGCGGATCGCGTCGCCGACCTCTTCATACGTCGCGTTCGCGAAGGCCTCAAGCGTCGGGAACTTCTGATAGAGCGATGGCGTGACCATGTTCACGCGCGCGTCGGTGCACTGGGCGGAAAGGCGCACGGCGAACAGAAGCTCATAGTCCTTTTTATATTCGAGCGAGCAGCGCGCGTTGGGGTAGAGGACCTTCAGCTCCTCCACGATGCGGCGGACGGCGGCTTTGGATTTCATGGCGAGACCTCCTGCGTTTCATCTATACTGCCGACAGTATAGCACAGAGCCACGGAAAAATCGACAGAAAAAGTCTGTGCAGTGAAGAAAAAACGTGCTATAATCATTCCATATGTGAAAAAGGAGGCTTGTGCGATGCGGCTACTATTCAAGCAGCGCTTTTTTTCGTGGTTCGACAGCTATGATATCTACGACGAGGACGGCAACACCGTCTTTACGGTCGAGGGCAAGCTCGCCTGGGGGCATTGCCTGCATATTCTGAACGCTGCGGGCGAGCACATCGGCACCGTGCAGCAGCGCGTGCTGACGTTTTTACCCAAGTTCGAGCTTTACATCGGCGAGCAGTACTACGGCTGCATCTGCAAGGAATTCACGTTCTTCGCTCCGCGCTTCACGCTTGAGTGCAGCGACTGGGAAGTGAACGGCAGCTTCATGGAGTGGGACTACACGATCGACAGCGCCTCGCGCGGCTGTATCGCGACGATCACGAAAGAGCTTTTTCATTGGACGGATACCTACGTCATCGACGTCGCCGACGCACAGGACGCGCTGGGCGCGCTGATGGTCGTGCTGGCCATCGACGCGGAAAAATGCAGCAGGAACAACTGATATGAGTGAAAAGAGACCTTTGGCGGATGAGATCCGCCCGCTGACGCTCGACGAGGTCGTGGGGCAGAAGCACTTGCTCGGAAAAGGCGCGCTGCTGCGCCGGCTCATCGAGTCCGGCTCAAGCGCGAATATGATCTTCTACGGCCCGTCCGGCACGGGCAAGACGACGATCGCGAACATCATCGCAAACCGCACGAACAAGACCCTGTACCGCCTGAACGCGACGACCGCGAGCCTTCAGGATGTCAAGAGCATTATCTCCGATGTCGGCACGATGATGGCACCGGGCGGCATTCTGCTCTACCTCGACGAAATTCAGTATTTCAACAAAAAGCAGCAGCAGAGCTTGCTCGAATTCATGGAAAACGGCTCGATCACGCTCATCGCCTCGACGACCGAGAATCCGTACTTCTATGTCTACGGCGCGCTGCTCTCGCGATCGACGGTGTTCGAGTTCAAAAACGTCAGCGCGGAGGAGACGATCCCCGCGGTCGAGCGCGCGCTCGGCATTTTGAAAGAGCGCAGCGAGCTGCCGCTTTCCTGGGAGGACGACGTGCCGCGCGTCATCGCGCGGCAGTGCGGCGGCGATGTGCGCAAGGCCGTGAGCGCGTGCGAGCTTTTATATGAGGCGGCGGAGGCCGTCCACGGCGAACTGACACTGAAAAGTGAAGACGCTTCCGAGGTCGCGCAGCGCAGTGCCATGCGCTACGACAAGGGCGGTGACGCGATGTACGACTGTGCGAGCGCGCTGATGAAGTCGCTGCGCGGCAGCGACCCCGACGCGGCGCTCCACTACCTCGCAAGATTTTTAGAGGCGGGCGATCTGGTCACGCCATGCAGGAGGTTACTCTGCTCGGCGAGCGAGGACGTCGGCATGGCCTATCCGCAGGCTATCGCCATCGTCAAGGCCTGCGTCGACACCGCGATGCAGCTCGGCCTTCCCGAAGCGCAGCTGCCGCTGGCGCAGGCGGCGGTGCTGCTCGCCACCGCACCGAAGTCCAACAGCGTGATCGAGGGCATCGGCGCTGCTTGGGCGGATGTGAAGGCGGGCAAGAGCGGCAATTTCCCGCGCTGTCTCCAGAATGTCCACGCCGATTCGACCGGCGGCGCGCAGGGGCAGAACTACAAGTACCCGCACGCCTACCCGAACCACTGGGTGAAGCAGCAATATCTGCCCGACGAGCTCAAAAACGTGCAGTACTACCGCTACGGCGACAACAAGGTCGAGCGCGCCGCCGCGCAGTACTGGGAAGCAATCAAGGGGTGAGCACATGGACCTGAGGTTGAACGATATTGTCGAAATGAAGAAGCCGCATCCCTGCGGCGAAAAGCTCTGGCTCGTGACGCGCGTGGGCATGGACATCAAGCTCAAATGCACGCGCTGCGGCCGCGAGGTGATGCTGCCGCGCGTCAAGGCGGAAAAGGGCATCAAGAAAATCGTAGAAAGGGAGGAACCCCATGAATAAGAAGACGAGAGCCGTCGCGATCCTGCTGGTCGCGGTGATGATCTTATCGCTCGTTGCGTCGATGGTTATTCCTTATTTGTAAGGAATCGAATAAAAGCAGCGCGCAGCGCTGCACATTGCTTCCCGCGCGAGCGCGGGAGGGGGAGCGGCGTGCGCGCCGCGGCACCAAAGGGGGTATTCTCTTTCCGAAGAGAATACCCCCTTTGAATCCCCCAGAGAAAGGCGAGGGGCCTTACCCCTCAACCCCGCACATTGGTAGCTTTAATCTCGAATGACTGCACGCGCTGCGCAATCGGGTGCGGTGTACATGGCTTCGCCATGAATCCCTGCAAGTCGTGACCGCTTGCAACCGCGCCTTACTATCGTGAGGCGCGAGTGACGGTAGCTGGGCGGCAGACTGCCTGCCGAATGCGGCATTGCTGGCGCTCGCCGCATTGTGGAGTGCCCGATAGACGGGAATTACTGCGTACTTCTACAAGATGGGCAGAGCGGCAGCGGATAATAGAAGAGAGTCAAATCGTATAGCAACACCCAACGCGGCAAAGCCGCGCGCAGGCATTCCCATTCCGGAGGGAAAAAGGTGATTCAAGCCCCAGACTGCCAATCTAAACCTTTCTCTTGGGGGATCAAAAGGGGGAGGTTCTCTTTTGTGAAAGAGAACCTCCCCCTTTATCCGTCCCCTGCGCGGCGCAGGGAAACGATGCAGCGCCATGCGCTGCAATTCTGCCCTTTGGGACAAAAGATAGCGTAGCGGCGCTTTTTCGCCCTTTTCTCAGGTGGGTCACAGCTATAATGAGAACCCATCAGGGGGAGGTGTGCCATGGTCATCTACATAGAAAGCGTCTTCGCGTTTAACGTTCTCGTCGACTATCTGTTGTTGTTCGGCGCGGCGAGAGTCGCAGGGCGGACAGTCACGCGGAGAAGACTTTTGCTCGGCGCGGCGGTCGGCGGTATTTATGCGGCAGTGCAGCTCTTTTTGCCGAAAAGCGTCGTTTTGTTGCTGCTTGGGCTCGCTTTGATGGGCGCGGCGGCGTATCGCGGCAGTGGGCGGGCGGTCAAGCTGACGCTGCTGTTTTTCCTTGCCTCGTGCGGCCTCGCTGGCGTGGTGATGCTCTTAGGGCAGAGTCTGGGGTCGATGGCGCGCCTTGCGCGCGGCGTGGTGACAGCAGACCTGCCGTGGGGAGTCTTCCTGATCGCGGCGGGGACGTCGTATTTGCTGCTTTCCGTCGTGTTCCGCTACGGCGCGGCGCGGACAGGGAGCGAGACGGCGGATGTGGTCATCGCCTATCGAGGAAAAACGGCCCGCGTGCGGCTGCTGCGCGACACGGGCAACACGCTCTGTGACCCTGTGACGGGCCTCGGCGTGCCGGTCATCGACCGTCACGCACTGGGAGACCTCATCAGCGAAGAAGAGACCGCGACGCTGCCGCATATTGCGTATTGCAGCGTGGGCAATGCGGATGGAACGCTGCCGCTGCTGCGCTGTGAAGGAATAACGGTTGACGGAATAAAACTCGGCCCGCGCGCCGTTGCCCTGGCGGAGCACCCGCTCGGCGACGGCGGTGCATATGCGGGACTGTGGTGCGAAGGATGCGAAAAGGGGGAGAAGCATGGAGAGCTTGCTCAAAACGCTGTGGCGTAGACTGCGCTTTTATCTCATCGACTGGGGGATCATCGCGCGGCGGGGGATCTTCTACATCGGCGGCAGCGATACGCTCCCGCCGCCGCTCGAGCGGGAGAAGGAAGCTGAGCTCATCGCGCGCATGGATGAAGGCGACGAGAGCGTGCGCGGCACGCTCATTGAGCACAACCTGCGGCTTGTCGCCTACATCGCGCGCCGGTTTGAAAATACCGGCATCAACATCGAAGACCTCATCTCCATCGGCACGATCGGGCTCATCAAGGCAGTGAACACGTACCGCAGCGACAAGAACATCAAGCTCGCGACCTACGCCTCGCGCTGCATTGAAAATGAGATACTCATGCATCTGCGCAAGACTGCGCCGCAGAAGTCCGAGGTCAGCTTTGACGAGCCGCTCAACACCGACTGGGACGGAAACGAGCTGCTGCTCTCCGACATTCTCGGCACCGACGAGGACCTTGTCTTGAAGCCCATTGAGGACGATGTCGACCGCCAACTCCTGATGGACGCGGTCGACAAGCTGACCGCGAGGGAGAGAACAATCATCACGCTGCGCTTTGGCCTCGGTGGACGGGAGGAAAAGACGCAGAAGGAGGTCGCCGACCTGATGGGCATTTCGCAGAGCTATATCTCGCGCCTTGAGAAGCGGATCATCGTGCGGCTGAAGAAGGAAATCCTCAAAATGAGTTGACAAGCGGCGCAAAAAACGGTATGATTCAGCGTGACAAATGCGAAGAAGAGGAGCAGTATCCGCATCTGAAAGCGAAGAGAGAGGGCGGTCGGTGTAAGCCCTTGTGCAGGATGTGGGGAAGTCGCCTTGGAGCTGCCGCGCTGAAAAGAGAGTAAGCCGGACGGGAACTCCCGTTACAGAGGCATGAGTGTCCGCACAATGCGGGAATCCAGGTGGTACCACGGTCATTGATCGCCCTGAGCAGTCAAAGCTGCTCAGGGCGTTTTTTAATGAAAGGAAGCGAATATGGGCATACAGTTTGAGACCGACTACAATATGGAAACGCTGACGGCCATGGCTAAGGGCCTGCGCCGGACCGTGCGCAAAAAGCGCAGCCGCCGCGTGCACATTTTTGCGGCAGTCGTGCTGGTTCTCGGCCTTTTGACAATTCTTGCCACGACCGCAGGTGGTGAGCCGCTCGGTGCGAGCGGCGTCGTGACGCTGCTGGCGATGCTGGTGGTCATTCTGGTGAGCCTTTTCGAGGACAAGCTGAACGCCTGGTTTGCGAGAAAGCGCCTGCTGCCGGGCACGGAGCACGCCGCCGCCACGTTTGAAGAGGACGGCTACGTTTCGGCAACGGGTGTGACGGAAAGCCGGTTTTCCTATGCCCAGATCGTGGCCGTCGCCGAGACGGAGCGCTACTTCGTCTTCGCTCTGTCCTCTTGTCATACGCAGGCGTATGACAAGAGGAACATCCGCGGCGGGAGCGTCGAGGACTTCCGCGCGTTTATTGCCGAAAAGACGGGAAAGCTCGTCGAAGATATCAAATAAGAGCAATATTGTTCAAAAGATAGGAGAAAACCAATGAAAGAATTACCCAAGATCTATGAGCCCCAGCAGGTCGAGGGCCGCATCTATCAGATGTGGATGGACCACGACTGCTTCAAGGCCGAGCCCGACCCCGACAAAAAGCCGTTTTCCATCGTCATGCCGCCGCCGAACGTCACCGGCCAGCTGCACATGGGCCACGCGATGGACTCGACGCTGCAGGACATCCTGACGCGCTTTAAGCGCATGCAGGGCTACTCCGCCCTCTGGCTTCCCGGCACCGACCACGCGGGCATCGCCACGCAGATCAAGGTCGAAGAGGAGCTGCGCACCAAGGAGGGCCTGACGCGCTACGACCTCGGCCGCGAGAAGTTTTTACAGCGCGTGTGGCAGTGGAAGGAAAAGTACGGCAACCGCATCGTCGAGCAGCAGAAGAAGATGGGCGCGAGCTGTGACTGGTCGCGCTCCCGCTTTACGATGGACGAGGGCTGCTCCAAGGCCGTGCGCGAGACCTTCTGCGAGCTCTACGATAAGGGCCTGATCTACAAGGGCAGCCGCATCATCAACTGGTGCCCGCACTGCCTGACGGCGCTCTCCGACGCGGAGGTCGAGTATGTCGACAAGCCGGGCCACCTCTGGTATATCCGCTACCCGCTCTCCGACGGCAGCGGCGATATCGTCGTCGCCACCACCCGTCCTGAGACGATGATGGGCGATACGGGCGTTGCGGTCAACCCTGAGGACGAGAAGTTCAAGCACCTGATCGGCAAGACCTGCATCCTGCCCATTATGAACCGCGAAATTCCCATCGTGGGCGACGAATACTGCGAGATCGGCTTCGGCACGGGCGCTGTTAAGATGACCCCCGCGCACGACCCCAACGACTTTGAGGTCGGCCTTCGCCACAACCTCGAGGTTATCCGCGTCATCGCCGACGATGGCACGATCAACGAAAACGGCGGCAAGTACAACGGCATGGACCGCTATGAGTGCCGCAAGGCCATCGTCAAGGACTTAGAAGAGCAGGGCTACCTCATCAAGACCGAACCCTACTCCCACAACGTCGGCACGTGCTATCGCTGCCACAACGACGTCGAGCCCCTCATCTCCGCGCAGTGGTTCGTCAAGATGGAGCCTCTTGCCAAGGAAGCCATCCGCGTCGTGAACGACGGCACGATCAAGTTCGTGCCTGAGCGCTTCACCAAGACCTATATCAACTGGATGGAGAACGTGCATGACTGGTGCATTTCCCGCCAGCTGTGGTGGGGTCACCAGATCCCCGCGTGGTACTGCGACGAGTGCGGCCATATCAACGTCAAGCGCGAAGACCCCACCGAGTGCGAAAAGTGCGGCTGCAAGCACCTGACGCGCGAGGAGGACGTGCTCGACACTTGGTTCTCTTCCGCGCTCTGGCCGTTCTCCACGATGGGCTGGCCCGATAAGGACGCAGCAGACCTCAACTACTGGTATCCCACGTCCGTCATGGTCACGGGCTATGATATCATCTTCTTCTGGGTCGCGCGCATGATCTTCTCCGGTATGGAGCAGATGAAGAAGGAGCCGTTCAAGACCGTCTTCATCCACGGTCTCGTCCGCGACGACAAGGGCCGCAAGATGTCGAAGTCGCTCGGCAACGGCATCGACCCGCTGGAGATGGCCGAGAAGTACGGCGCGGACGCGCTGCGCTTCAACCTCATCACCGGCAACTCCCCGGGCAACGACATGCGCTTCTACGTCGAAAAGTGCGAGGCGATGCGCAACTTCTGCAACAAGATCTGGAACGCGAGCCGCTTCGTGATGATGAACCTGACGATCGACCACGTGGAGCTGCCCAAAAAGCTCGAGCTCGAGGACAAGTGGATCCTCTCGAAGCTCAATACGCTCATCCGCGAGGTCACGGACAATATGGACGCCTTTGAGCTCGGCGTCGCGTCCGCAAAAATTTATGACTTCATCTGGGACAACTACTGCGACTGGTTCATCGAGCTGACGAAGAACCGCCTGAACAGCGACGATCAGACCACGCGCGAGAACGCACAGAACGTCCTCTGCTATGTCCTCATCGAGACGCTCAAGCTCCTGCACCCGTTCATGCCGTTCATCACGGAGGAGATCTGGCAGGCGCTTCCGCACGAGGGCGAGTTCCTGATGCTCTCCAAGTGGCCGGAGTACAACGAAAAGTTCAGCTTCCCCGCCGAGGAGGAGGCGATGCAGACCGTCATCGAGGCCATCACCGCCATCCGTGCCCGCCGCAACGAGATGAACGTTGCGCCGTCGAAGAAGGTGCACTATACCGTCGCCACCGCGCACGCCGATACATTCAGCGCCGGTATCCCGTTCTTCACGCGTCTGGCCTCTGCCAGCGATGTGACCATCGTGCCCGCCGATGCCGCCATCGACGCCGACGGCAAGGTCGAGGTCGACACCCACGCCGCGCGCATCTTCATGCCGCTCGCCGAACTCGTCGACTTTGAAAAGGAGCTCGCACGCATTGCCAAGGAGAAGGCAAACGCCGAAAAGCAGCTCGCCGGTATCGAGAACAAGCTGAAAAACGAGGGCTTCCTCGCCAAAGCGCCGGAGGCGGTCGTCAACGGTGCCCGTGCTGATGCGGAAAAGCTCAGAGCGCTTATTGAAAAGCTGGATGCTTCCGCGGCGGCAATGAAGAAATAAGACGATCTTACAACATCAAAAAAGAGGGACTTCTCTTTCGAAAGAGAAGTCCCTCTTTTTACTGTTTTATGCCTGCTCCCACTCAAATCTGACGCGCAGGCGGCGCTTGGGCCGCGCTTGCGCAGTGAAAAAATCCCGATCGCGTACGACGCTGCCGACGCGCAGCGTGGAGAGCAGAAAACCGAGCTGTAGCATGTTGAGCAGGATCGTCTTGATGCCAAAGGTGAAAAACGGGAAGGCTACACCGCCGCTGATGGGGATCAGCGTGAGGTCGCAGCAAAGATAGGCGGCCGCCTGCGTGGTGAACGACAGCAGCACGGAATAGGAAACGAGGCGGGCGAGCATACTCTCCTGCCTGCGGCAACGGCGGAAGGCGAGAACAAGCAGCGCCGTCAGCAGCGTGACGAGTGCGATGAGTGCCAGCCAGCCGCAGCGGTGGACGAGCAGTGTTAGCGCGTGCGCCTGTAAGTCGACCATGCCGAAGCCCTCCCAGCGGGCAAGGTGCTGTGCGCTGTACGGTCCCACGCCGCCCGGACCGATAAATTTGGCATTTTGCAGCAGTTCACGCAGTACAACGGTTTGATAGCCGTGTCCGTCAATGTAGGAGTGAGGATCAAGCACAATGGCGAGCTGACGCGCGAACCAGTTTGCACCGAGAACAAGGACCCACACGATGTCGGCGGCGGGCGGCAGGGTGGTGAGCAGCGTCTCCAACTTTTTGCCAAGGCCGAACCAGCCATTGCGGGCGCAGAAGATCAGCAGCGCGCTGTCACAGAGAAACAGAAAGCCCAGATCGAGCAGGCACGGGACGCGTAGGCAGAACATGCACTGCACCGCGAGGCAGACGAAGGCGGCGAAGACGCCCCAGCCGCGCCGCCCGCGCAGCGCATAGAGCAGCACGGCAAACATCAGCGGGAACAGCAGCGGCAGACCGCGCAGGAGGATATGCGTCGAAACATAGGTGTAGCGGAGCCAGAACCCGCCGATGGGCAGGAGACCGAGCAGGATCAATGCGGCATGGAACATGAGCGCGAGCGGCAGGGCGAAGCGCCCAAGCAGCGTAAAATCAAGAAAATACGCCGCGAGCAGCGCTGCCGTACCGAGCAGCAGCGCCACGCTCTGATGCACAGCAAAATAGGACAATTCGTAGTCACGAAAGCTTACAAGCGCGGTGAACGCAAGCCCTGCAAGCGCGATGAGTGCCGCGAGCGCAAAAAGAAGCTTTGGTGTTTTCGGACGGTGAACACGGTCGAGTGCCGTGCCGATCTCATAGGGATCGCCTGTCAAACGCAGCGATTCCGCGGCGGCTGCGGCCTCGTCCATGCCGCCTGCCATCAGTGCGTCACGCTGGTCACAGAGGTGGGTCAGAAGTTCGTCTTCAACGAGAGGACGCGCCGCTTTCCATCGCAGCTGCTCAGCCGCGGTGCGGGCAAAGTGTGTGAAAGTCTCAGGCAGAACCAAGACAGCCGCCTCCTCTCAGCACGCGGTCGACCGCGGCGGTAAATTCCGTCCATTCCTCTTCCTTTTCGCGCAGCAGCGCGCGGCCCTTGCGCGCTAAATGGTAGTAGCGGCGCGGACGCGCTGCATACTCGTCCTTTTCGTAGGAAATGATCAGCTCCTTTTCTTCGAGCGAATGCAGCAGGGGATAGAGCGTGCCGGTCTTGAGCGCGAACGCGCGCTCGGAGCGGCGGGAGAGCTCTTCGATCATCTGATATCCGTACATGTCCTGCCCGTCGAGCAGCTTGAGCACCAGCATCGTCGTACTGCCCGCGAGCAGACTTTTGTCCATTGACATGAAAAACACCCCCTAATAGGTAGATTCCCTACATAGTAGATTATCTACATAATATTCGGGCAGGAGAGAATTGTCAAGGGAAAAACAAAAGATTGAAAAAAAGAAAGGATTTTGCTATGCTGTAACAAATGACAATAGGGGGGATTTTCATGAACAGGATCACACTCGGCAAGACGCGACTGGTCATTGAGAAAAACGGGTTTGGCTGTCTGCCCATTCAGCGCATCAGTGAGCAGGACGCGGTGAAGCTGCTGCACAAGGCGTATGACGGCGGTATCAACTTTTTTGATACGGCACGCGCGTATTCCGACAGCGAGCAGAAGGTCGGCGCGGCGTTCTCGACGATGCGCGACAAAATCGTGCTGGCGACAAAGACCGGCGCGCAGACGGCGGAGGAATTCTGGAAGGATCTCGAAACGAGCCTGCGCACGCTCAAGACCGATTATATCGATCTCTATCAGTTCCACAATCCCGCCTTCTGCCCGAAGCCGGGTGGAAAAGACGGCCTGTACGACGCGGCGCTCGAGGCGAAAAAGCAGGGCAAAATTCGCCACATTTCGATCACGAACCACCGCCTCGCCGTGGCGCACGAGGCCATCGACTCGGGGCTTTACGAGACCTTGCAGTTCCCGTTCAGCTACCTTGCCGGCGAGCAGGAGATGGAACTTGTCAGAAAATGCCGTGCGCAGCAGATGGGCTTTATCGCCATGAAGGGCATGGCGGGCGGACTCATTCGCGACGGCTTCACGGCTGCTGCCTGGATGGCACAGCAGGAGGGCGTGGTGCCCATCTGGGGCGTGCAGCGTGAGAGCGAGCTTGATCAGTTTTTGCAGTGTATCCGCGAGGGCGTTGAGCTGACGGATGAGCGCAAAGCGACTATCGAGCGTGACCGCAAGGAGCTATGCGGCGAATTCTGCCGCGGCTGCGGCTACTGCATGCCGTGCCCCGCGGGCATCGAGATCAACCAGTGTGCGCGCATGTCGCTCATGCTGCGCCGCGCCCCTGCAGCGGCGTGGCTCACCGAGGAATGGCAGCAGAAGATGCACCAGATCGAAAACTGCCGCCACTGCGGCCACTGCATGTCGAAGTGCCCCTACGGCCTGAACACGCCCGAGCTTTTGCAGGCAAACTACAAGGACTACTGGGAAGTGCTGGCTGCGAGCCGCGCGGAGGAAAAATGAATCTGGATTTTTCAGAGCGATACGCGGCTCGACCGCTGACGGCGTCAGACGCAGATGCGATCCTGACCCTCTGCGCAGAGAACGAGCAGTTTTACCGCTACCACCCGCCGCTTGCGACAAAGGAGAGCGTTTTAGAGGATCTTTCGGCGCTGCCGCCGGGAAAGAACGCGGCGGATAAGCACTACCTCGGCTTTTTCGACGGGGAGACGCTCGTCGCCGTGCTGGACCTGATCGAGCGTTATCCGAAAAATGACACCGCCTATATCGGTTTTTTCATGACGAAAAAGGAGCGGCAGGGCCGCGGCCTTGGCACGGCGCTGATCGGCGAGCTGTTGGACGAGCTGCGGCGGGAGAAATTCTGCAAGGTGCGCCTCGCGGTCGACAGGGGCAATCCGCAGAGCAAAGCGTTCTGGGAAAAGAACGGCTTTGCGCTGACGGGCGAAGAATTCCCGAACGGCGATCAGGCGTATCTGCCGATGGAACGCGCGCTGTAAAAGTAAAGAAAGCACCGCTGTGCAGAGGGTATCTGCACAGCGGTGCCTTTCATTTTTTGAGATTATTTCAATTCGTAAGTCCAATCTTCACCGTTCTGGCGGTAGAACAGCTCGCTGAGATTATCTTCTTCAAACACGCGGAGAAGGTCGAGCATGTCGGAAGATGCAAAATCGAGCGAGGGGAGACCGGCGAGCTCCGCCCACCAGACCTCGCCCTCGTCGGAAGAGCGCAGCGTTCCGGTGAACTGCTCCGCGCGATAGAGCAGCACGACATGACGCACGCCGTCTTCGCACCAGTCCTTGATCCCGCACAGGCGCGGAGAGGAGATTGTCAGACCTGTCTCCTCCTGAACCTCACGAATGACGGAATCTGTAAAGGATTCACCCTTTTCAACATGACCGCCCGGAAAAGCAACGCCTGGCCAGTTGGGATCTGTGCGGTCCTGCACCAAAACCTTACTGCCGCGGCGGAGCACGCACATATTCATCAGTTCGACGGGCTCAGAGCGTTTCCTGTACAACACGCCCTTTTGGGTTTGAAAACTTGCTTGCTATCCATGACTACTGCGCACTGTGCGGCACCTTTGCCTTGGCGCTGAGCTTGCCGGCGCGGACAGCAAAGACTTCGACCGCGCGGGCCTGCTGCTCGGTGAATTTGTCCTCGCGGCCTGCCATGTGGCGCATGAGGGCGGTCAGCGCGGCGAGCTTTTCTTCACCGTCCAAAAATTCGACATGGCCGACGCCGGTGACGGAGGCGAAGTAGTATCCGCATTGGCAGGCGACATCGTGCTCGTCGAGCGCACCGCGGCAGTCCATTTCAAAGGCGACGGTCGGATTTTTGCGCAGAATATCGAGCTTGCGGCCTTCGCGTGCGCTGTGGCAGAAGAACGAGAACGCACCGCTTTCACAGGCATAGCCGAAATTCAGCGGCAGAAGATACGGCACTCCATCGTCTACCATGGCAAGATGGATCACTTTACAATCGTTGATAATGGAGAGAATTTCGCCCAGATCGGTGATCTCGCGGTCGCTTCTACGCATGGGAGGTCCTCCTTTGATCGTTTTCGTCATTTTACAGGGTGGAAGCGCAGATGTCAAGGCGGCGCGGCAAAGAAAAATCAAAATACCGGCGGTCTTCGACAAAAAAACGGCAGGTGGACAGGCTATACTTTGAGAAACGAAAGGGAAAACGCTTGAAAGAAACGGAGGGAGAGCAATGGAGGTCATTTCATCGGGCGAAGGGCGTGAACTGACGCTCACGCTGCGCGGGGAGCTCGACCATCACGCGGCGAAGGAGGTGATGCGGAAGCTCGAATGGGAGCTGGATGCGGCGCTGCCGAGCAAACTGACGCTGGATTTTTCGGGTGTGAGCTTTATGGATTCGTCGGGCATCGCCGTCGTGATGCGCGCGCTCAAGCGTATGCGCGCCATGGGCGGCAGCGCTGCGATCAAAAACGTTCCGCCGCAGGCAAAAAAAGTGTTTACCGCCGCGGGAATTTTCCGCATCGTACCGCTTGAGGAGGGGGAAAAGAGCGATGAAAGTAAAACCGAATAACTACATAGCCATTGAATTTCCGAGCCGCAGCGTCAACGAAGGGCTGGCGCGCGCCGCGGTCGCGGCGTTTGCCGCGCAGCTCGACCCGACGCTCGACGAGCTCGGCGACATCAAGACCGCCGTGAGCGAGGCGGTGACGAACGCCATCGTCCATGCCTATCCGCAGGAGATCGGCAAGATCGCGCTGCGCGCATGCATCTTCGATGGAAATCTGCTTGAGATCACCGTGCGCGACTGGGGGTGCGGCATTGCGGACGTCGAAAAAGCGCGAGAGCCGCTCTACACGACTGGCGGTGAAGAGCGCAGCGGCATGGGCTTTACGATCATGGAGAGCTTTATGGATTCGCTCACTGTGCGCTCGAAAAACGGCAAGGGTACGGTCGTGACGATGAAGCGCAGGATCGCGCTGCGCACGGCGCGCCGATGAACGCCGCGCCGGAATTGCTCGAGGCCGCGGCGCAGGGCGACGAGCAGGCCTGCGAGCAAATGCTGCGCGAGAACAGCGGCCTTATCTGGAGCATCGTGCGGCGCTATTACGGCCGCGGCGTGGAGCCGGACGACCTCTATCAGCTCGGATGCCTTGGATTCATCAAAGCAATAAAGGGATTTGACTTTGCATTCGGCACGCAGTTTTCAACCTACGCTGTGCCGAAGATCGCGGGCGAAATTCGACGCTTTCTGCGCGATGACGGCGCAATCAAGGTGAGCCGCAGCATGCGAGAGCAGGCGGCGACGATCTTCGCCGCGCGCGAAAAGCTCAAAAATACACTCGGGCGCGAACCGGCGCTCTCCGAGCTTTCGGAGGAGACGGGATTCAATGCCGAGGAGATCGCGCAGTGTGAGCTGGCGGTCGCTGCGCCGGACAGCTTGCAGCGCGAAACGGGCGACGGCCTGACGCTTGAAGGGATGCTGGGCGGTGAGTCGCCCGAGGATGGGCTCATCGAGCGCATCGCACTGCGCGAGGCCATCGACGAGCTCCCTGAGCGCGAGAAAATGACGATCCTGCTGCGCTTTTTCAAGGGGCTGACGCAGGAGCAGGCGGCGCGCCTTCTGGGCGTGTCGCAGGTGCAGGTATCGCGGCTGGAGCGCCGGGCGCTGGAGAAGCTGAGGGCGTCTCTTTCGGACGGGCTTTGAAGTAGCTTTCGTCCTGAAACTCCGTCATCATGCCCCAGTAGCGCTTGGGCATGTGCGTCATGCGAAGCTTTTCATTTTTGCGCGCCTCGATGGCGACGGTGTCGTAAAAGCGGCGCCAGAGGCGGCGATAGCCCGCCTCGACTTCGTCCGGCTGCGCCATTTCAAAGTGATTGAGCGGCACGATGCGCGACACGCCGCCGCTATAGAGCAGCGCCTCGCGGTGCGTGCGGTCGTAGAGGAAAAACGTCTCGTTGTGATAGCGCTCGCAGAAGTGGCGGCGCAGGACAGGGAGCACACGGTTTTTCGGTTCGATCTCCGCGCCGAGTACGCCGTCAAAGTCGGAAAAGCGGGTGAAGCCGCGGAATTGCTCGACCTCGCCCGAAAGCTGCCGCACGGCCTTGAGCAGCGGCAGATAGGTGTCGTCGCTCAGGCGCGAGAGCAGCGGCGCGCCCTCGCGGTAAAATTTGACGATGAAGCGGTAAATGGCCATCTCCCTGTCGGGAAGGCAGGTGAGAAACGCGCGGCGCAGGAAGGGGCCGACTTCCGGACTTCGCTTGTAGAGGCTGCGGTAGATGCGCTGCGCGTGGGCGCGGTCCGTCGTGACCGCGCGAATTTCAAAAAGGGAGGGCTCGTCGTCCCCATCGCGCAAAATCGCGGTGGGGCGTTCTTTTTTTGTGTAGCTTTCAAACACGCAGCAGAGGAGCCCTTCAAAGCTGCCGTCGTATTGATAGATGATCTCGCGCCATGCCATAGCGGCCTCCTTAGCCGACCTGATCGAAAAGGGATAGCTGCTGTGCCTCGGCCTGTGGGAGCGCGCGGCGCTCCACGGCCATCAGGTTTTGCAAAATGCCCTCCTGCGACAGCTTGAGCGGCGAGGCATAGCGCCCGCCGCAGGTGAGAAAGTATTGCGCACGCTTCATCACGACGCCGAGCTTTTTGAGGTCCTCCGCGCGCAGTGCGCCCGAGCGGCGCGCGACCAAAATGCGCTTGGCGCTCACAACGCCGATGCCCGGCACGCGCAGCAGCGCTTCATAGTCCGCGCGGTTCACCTCGACGGGGAAGAACTCGGGATGGCGCAGCGCCCAGCAGCACTTGGGGTCAAGGGCAGGATCAAAGTCCGGCGCGCTGTCGTCGAGCAGCTCGTTTGCGCGAAAGCCGTAAAACCGCAGCAGCCAGTCGGCCTGATAGAGCCGGTGCTCGCGCAGCAGCGGCGGCTTGGTGTCGAGCGCGGGCAAAAGCGTGTTCTCGACTACCGGCACATAGGCTGAGTAGAACACGCGCTTTAACCGATAGGAATCGTAAAGCGCCTGCGTGAGATTCAGAATGTGCAGGTCGCTTTCCTTTGTCGCGCCGACGATGAGCTGTGTGCTCTGCCCCGCGGGGGCGAAACGCGGTGCGTGCTTGTATTTGACAAGCTCCTGCTTGCTCTGCTTTGCGCGGTCGCGGATCTGCGTCATCGGGCGCAGGATGGCCTGCTTTGTTTTATTGGGGGCGAGCAGCTTGAGTCCCGCTTCGCTCGGCAGCTCGATGTTCACGCTCAGGCGGTCTGAAAGAAAGCCGAGCTGTTCGACAAGCTCCGGCGACGTGCCGGGGATAGCCTTGGCGTGGATGTAGCCGTTGAAGCGGTACTCGTTGCGCAAAATCGACAGTGCGCGGATCATCAACTCCGTCGTATAGTCCGGCGAGCGCAGCACGCCGGAGGAGAGGAACAGCCCCTCGATATAATTGCGGCGGTAGAATTCGATCGTCAGCTCGGCAAGCTCTTCGGGTGCGAACGTCGCGCGCGGTGTGTCGTTCGTGCAGCGGTTGACGCAGTATTTGCAGTTGTAGCAGCAGTCGTTCGAGAGCAGCACCTTCAAGAGCGTCACGCAGCGGCCGTCGGCCGAAAACGTGTGGCAGCAGCCCGCGACGGACGTGGACGTGCAGCCGATCTTGCCCTCCTGATAGCCGCGCCTGGCCCCGCTCGAGGTGCAGGCGGCGTCGTACTTTGCCGCGTCGGAAAGGATCGTGAGCTTGTCGAGAAGGTTCATGTTCTCAGCGGGCGGATCTCGCTCTGCGGCGCTTGGGCTGGTCGAGCAGGAGCAGCGTGTTCATCACCTTGGTGGTGACGACGCTGACGCCGATGAAAACGAAAATAAATGTGGAAGCAGCCATGGAAAATTCCTCCTGACAAATAGAATCTTTGTTCGAGTATGATTATAAATCGAACAAACGTCCTTGTCAACAAAAAATCGAACAAAAAGTCGATTTTTGTCGAACGGAGTTGACCGGAGCACGAAAAAAGGGTAAGATATGGAAAGATCAGGAAAGGTGAAAACAATATGAGCGATTTTATCGCCCGCTATGCCGCTGCGAGAAAAGCGGCCATTGCGCGGGATTTTGCAAAACTCAACCCTGAACAGCGCCGCGGCGTGCTGACGACCGAGGGGGCGCTGCTGCTGCTTGCGGGCGCGGGCAGCGGCAAGACGACGGTGCTCATCAACCGTGTGGCGAATATTCTGACCTACGGGCGGGGGAGCGACAGCGCGGACGTGCCGGCGTGGGCGATGGAGGACGACCTTGCATTTTTGGAGAGCTATCCCGAGCATCCGACGAGCGACGAGCGCAGCCGCATGGTGCATCTCTGCACGCTTGAACCCGCCGCGCCGTGGTCGGTGCTGGCGGTGACATTCACGAACAAGGCGGCAAACGAGCTGAGAGAGAGACTCTCCGCCTTCGGTATCCAGGGCGCGGAGAGTGTTTGGGCGATGACGTTCCACTCCGCCTGCGTGCGCATCCTGCGCCGCGATATCGACCGCCTCGGCTTTTCGCGCGACTTTACGATCTACGACACGGATGACTCCAAGCGCGTCATCAAGGACATTTTGAAAGAGCTGAACATCGACGAGAAGAAGCTCACGCCGCGCGAGGTGCTTTCGGCCATCTCGAACGCAAAGGACGCGATGGAGTCGCATCAGGACTACTCCCGCCGCTGGAAGGACAGCGGCGACTGGCGCAAAGAGGCAATCGCCAAGATCTATACGCGCTATGTGCACCGTCTGGCCGAGGCGAATGCGCTCGACTTTGACGACATCATCCTCCACGCGGTCACGCTGCTGCAGCAGGAGGGCGAGGTGCGCGACTACTACCGCCGCAAGTTCCGCTATGTGCTCATCGACGAGTATCAGGACACAAACCGGCTGCAATACCTTTTGATGAAGCAGCTCGTGGGGGAGAAGGGAAACATCTGCGTCGTCGGCGACGATGACCAGAGCATCTACAAGTTCCGCGGTGCGGATATCACAAACATCCTGAATTTTGAAAAGGAGTACAAGGGCTGCCGCACGATCCGCTTGGAGCAGAACTACCGCTCGACGCAGAACATCCTCGACGCGGCGAATGCGGTCATTAAGAATAACACGGGCCGCAAGGGCAAGACCCTCTGGACCGATGCGGGTGCGGGCGATAGGGTGCTCATCAAGACCGTCTTCAACGAGCAGGACGAGGCGAACTTTGTTGTCAGCAGCATTATGATGGACTACAACCGCGGGTGGAACTGGAAGGAAAATGCCATTTTGTACCGCATGAACGCGCAGTCGAACGCGCTCGAATACGCGTTCAAGCGCAACGGCGTGCCGTATCAGGTCGTCGGCGGGACAAAGTTCTTCGAACGTGCGGAGGTCAAGGACATGCTCGCGTACCTCGCAGTCATCAACAACCCGAGCGATGACTTGAGGCTTCGCCGCATTATCAACAATCCGCCGCGCGGCATCGGCAATACGACGATCGAGCGCGTGCAGGATCTCGCGAGCGAGCAGGGCGTGCCGATGATGGCCGTTTTGCAGCACGCAGGGGAGTACGCCGTGCTCAAGAGTGCGGCGGGCAAGCTCGAGCGCTTCGCCCAGCTCATCGCCGCGCTGCGCGAGATGGAGGACACGATGGAGCTCGCGGAGTTCTATGACGCGGTCTGCGAGCAGACGAGCTATGTGCGCACCTTACAGGAAAAGGGAGACATGGAGAGCCGCGGAAGACTGGAAAATGTGCAGGAGCTCAAGTCGAACATCGTTTCGTTCCTCGAAAACGATCCGGAGGATGCGACGCTCTCGGGCTTTTTGAACGAGATCGCACTCTACACCGACCTCGACAGCGCGACGAGCGACAACTGCGTGACGATGATGACGATGCACAGCGCAAAGGGTCTTGAGTTCCCGTGTGTGTATGTCGTCGGCGTGGAGGAGGGCATCTTCCCCGGCGAGCGCGTGCGCTACAACGATGAGGAAGTCGAGGAGGAGCGCAGACTGTGCTATGTCGCGATGACGCGTGCAAAGGAGCGCCTGACGATGACCTGCACGCGCCAGCGCATGCTGTTTGGCCGCACGAGCGTCAGTGAACCCTCGCGTTTTTTGGAGGAGGTCCCGTCGGAGAATGCCGACTGGGTCGGCCGTCAGGCGCAGGGCGCGTCCGGCTTTGGCGACACGAGCTTTGACGAGGGAAGCTCGTATTCTACGCGCGGCTACGGTAGCTACGGTCAGGGCGCGGCGCGCTACGACAGCGTCATGCAGCGAAGACCAAAATCGCAGGCGTCGCAAAAACTCGCGGCGCAGAAGCCCGCCGCCTCCGCGCAGATAGGTCGGCATTGAAAATTC
>ERZ791883.469-NODE-469-length-49892-cov-3.531392_pt1 | contig 49892 bp, 49 predicted proteins | sample MGYA00510160_ERZ791883 | MGnify/ENA primary metagenome ERZ791883 (study PRJEB30046, sample SAMN00792072) | human gut metagenome | study: EMG produced TPA metagenomics assembly of the A metagenome-wide association study of gut microbiota in type 2... | reverse complement strand
ATGTTTAACCCTTTAATTTATTGTTTTATGATTCGTTACAAAATTTATCAGAACCAGCAGAAGAAAGGTGTGAATGCGGGTAAGTGGTTCGCCCGTGCGGTAAGCGATGAAACGTATGACCTCGGCAAACTTGCCGAGCACATGTCGAAGCACAATTCTCCGTATTCCGGTGGTGTCATCAAAGGTGTGCTCACCGACATGGTGGATTGCATCAAGGAGTTATTGCTCGACGGCAAGAGTGTGAAAATCGATGACCTTGCCATCTTCGGTGTGGGCATACGCAGCAAAGCTGCCGAAACGCTGGAAGAGTTCTCATTGGAGAAGAATATCACCGGGATGCGCCTCAGAGCCCGTGCCACCGGTAATCTGTCTACTACCAATCTGAAGCTCGACAGCCAGCTGAAGCAGCAGGCGGAGTATCAGAAACCTACCGCTTCCGGTGGCGGTTCCGATTCGGGCAATACACCGGATACAAACCCGGATGATAACGGAGGAGAAGCTCCCGACCCGGCAGAGTAATCTCTTGTCACGATCTATGTGTAAGTCCTTCTTTATAATGAAGGACTTACCTTTAAATTCTTATTATTTTATCACTAAAAATGTAGTTTTATGAGCAATTCATCATCACGCCGCTCCGTATGGGGCCTAGTTCTCAAAATCATTATCACTGTAGCCACCGCTATCGGAGGAGTGTTCGGAATACAAAGCTGTATGTAGGCCGATGAGAACGATCACACTGATTATCATTCATTGCAGTGCTACGCCGGAGGGGAAATCCCTTTCGGCGGAAGCCTGTCGTCTGGACCATATCCGCCATCGTGGGTTCCGCGACATCGGGTATCATTTCTATATCACACGGGACGGAGAAATCCACAGGGGACGATCGCTTGAAGAGGTCGGGGCACATTGCCGGAATCACAATGCCCACTCGATAGGTGCTTGTTATGAAGGCGGACTGGATGCGGACGGAAAGCCGAAGGATACGCGCACATTGGAGCAGAAAGGGGCTTTGCTTGCTTTGTTGAGAGAGTTGAAAAGACAGTTTCCGAAAGCATTGATTGTGGGACATCATGATTTGAATCCCATGAAAGGATGTCCATGCTTTGATGCGGTGAAAGAGTATTTGCAAATATAAGCTGATAAAAACGAATGGCTGACAAAGGATTTCATTGTCAGCCATTCGTTTTTATCAGATATGCTTATCATAGAAAAACATTATCAGTTGATTTTCTGATTAATCATGAGGTGAGGTATTAACATCTTACATGATAGGTTTTACGATTTCGATTTTAAGTCCAAGCGCATCAATTATACGAAAAAACAAACCCACCCCCGGTTCTATAACTCCTTTCTCGATTCTTGATATATAGGTTTTATTAGTCCCCACTTTTTCAGCCAATTCGGATTGTGTCATTTTTTCTTGCTTCCGCGCTTCACTAATCATTTGCCCCACACAATAAGAGTATGCTTCTTTGCGAAACTCCTCTCTTTCAGGTGAGCCGACCTTACCGTATAATTTATCCAATACGGCATCCATGCTTCCAATTTTAGGGTTTGCTTGCATAATATTCATTTTTAAGTTTTAATGCTTTTTCTATCTCACTATCAGGCGTTTTCTGTGTCTTTTTCTAAAATCCATTGAATAACATAACTATATTCCCATCGTCAAAGATAAAGAAAGCCCGATAAACATTTCCATTATGGCTTGCTCTCAGTTCGTAAACACCATCACGAATCATCTTAACGAAATTCTTGTTAAGCCGTTCTTGTGTTTTAAGCATATCGAGCACATAAGAGATTTTTTTCTTTGCGCCATCTTCTAATGACATAAAGAAGTCTATGAAATAATTCTCATAGTATAATATTTCCCTTTCTTTTCTCATGGTGCAAATATAGTGAAAGTTTACACATATAACAACTACAATGTTTTTTTTCTTCGATATCAACCACAAAAAGCATTTTAATACTTACCTTTTACATCCATAAAAGAATCACCGCAGTTTTCCTCACTCTAGCCAATCGCTCCTTTGATTGATTCCACAATATAACGCACATCATCATCCGTCACATAAGGACCCGCAGGTAAACAGAATCCTACCTTGAAAATATCCTCTTCCACCCCATTAGTATAGAAAGGAGCATCCGCATAAACCGGCTGCTTATGCATCGGCTTCCAGACAGGCCTACATTCTATCCTCTTAGATAGCATGAATATACGTAATGCTTCCACATTCTCATTCGGCTGACAGTCAGTTATAGCACTATCTACGGCTTTAATCACACCGGCAGCACCACCCACAGCAGTCTTGATAACTTCCTTATAGGCATTCTCCTGCCCTATCACCTTCACTTCCGGATCGATGGTAGCAGTACAAAGCCAGAAATTAGAATCATAGCGGGAATCAGCAGGTTGCTTGTGAATATGCACGCCCTCCACATCCGCCAACAATTCTTCATAAAGTGCCTGCACATGTTTATGATGAGCAATATGGGCATCAGCAACGGTCATCTGACCGCGACCTATACCGGCACAGACATTACTCATGCGGTAATTATAACCGATCGCAGTATGCTGATAGTAAGGATAAGCATCCCGAGCTTGGGTCGCATACCACATAATGGTGTTCTTATCCTCAGCATTCCGGCAGATTAGGGCGCCACCACCCGATGTAGTAATCATCTTGTTACCGTTGAAAGAAAGTACACCGAAACGGCCGAAAGTGCCCAGCACCTTACCACCGAATTTGGAGCCGAATCCCTCAGCTGCATCCTCTACCACAGGAATATCATAACGATTGGCAATCTCCATGATGCGCTCGCAATCATAAGGCATACCATAAAGAGCCACAGGCACAATAGCCTTAGGCTTTTTACCGGTTTTTGCAATGCGATCTTTGATAGCCTCTTCAAGCAGTACAGGATTCATATTCCGAACCCACAAATACCGGCTTTGCACCAAGATAAGTGATAGGATGTGAAGAAGCGCAGAAAGTGAAGGATTGCACCAATACCTCATCACCTGGCTGCACACCGCAGCCGATAAGAGCAAGGTGTACAGCAGCTGTACCGGCACTCAAAGCCACAACCTCATTTTCTCCTCCGACAAAGTTCTTGAGATCATTCTCAAACGCATTTACATTTGGTCCTAGAGGTACTACCCAATTAGTATCAAATGCTTCTTTTACATATTTCTGTTCAATCCCCTCCTCACTCATGTGAGCAAGGCAGAGGTAAATTGTTTTTTCAGGAATGTAGCTCATAATGTTAATTAATTATCACTTTCTTAGTACCATCAAAGATAGTTTCTCTAACTTTATCTAGCTTTTGACTTTACAATATTGAAAAATTATCATTCACTAACTCAGATTTCTTTCGTATAACCACGTCATCGTACATCAGCATAAGTACATCCTCGTCATACTGACCAATCTGAGATTGATTCTCTATCCCATTCATATTGTTCCAAATAAGAGGGAAAAAATCGACACCTGCGCCATAAGCATGTAAGTAGGCACCACCAAAACGTGGATTTACTTCTGATAAATAATACTGACCATCTTTAATGAAGAAATCCATATCAAGAGGACCGCAAAATTTGAATACTGAAGCAACCTTCTCAATAAAAGCGAACAACATAGGATCTTTGTAAGAGATCGTCTTACTTGCTCCACCAATACGAGTTTCAATCTTACGTTTCAAGAAAGCTGCGACAGCTTTATGACTAATAGCATCCACATAAACATCCGCATCACAGTCTCCCCCAGTCATCAATTCCTGAATAATATAATCATGTTCACCAGAGAACCAATCAGCCTCGGCTTGCTCCATAGTATTCACTTTATGAGCACCAACGCTACCACTTCCACAAATGGGTTTCATAAATATAGGGAAAGAGATCTTACCTTCATCTATTCCCTTCTTAAATTCATCAAAGTCATGATAAGTCAACGGAGTAGGAATACCTTTCTCCGTGAGATATTTGAACATCTCATATTTGTCAAAACAACAACGAGCAGTAATCTCATCTGCAGGACAAAGCGGCAACACACCAGCCTCCAGGAATTTTTCACGATTCGCAGAGAGAATCTCAATCTCAGGATCTATGAGAGTGGTTATAGCCTTTACATTAGCTTTTTTACAGATATCAAGCACCGTATCAACATACTCGGGATCATTGATACGCGGAACAACATATTCGTTTGTCGCAAAGTACAGTGCAGGGGCTGTTGAATTATTATCAGTTGCATTGATATCACATTTTGAACCGATCGATTCTTGTGCGTTACGAAGCAAACGACCACGCCTTCCTGCACTGCTAAACAAAATACTAGGTTTCATTGGGATTATATATTTGATTTTTGTATGTATTCTTTTGCTGTCCATTTATCACGAACAAGTTTCAGCCCATCAGAAGAAAGTGAATATACTCTTGGAAAATAGTTGATAAACATTGGCGTTAACGATAAGGTGTAGGCACCTACATTCTTATATTCAATCACATCACCAACCTCCATTTCCTGTTGGTTTTCTAACCTGAACAATTGGTCATACTCCAAACAAGTAGCACCCGCCACTATTTGCAACGGCACAACCTGTCCAGAGTCATTCGCACGATTTATCTCTGTCATATATCCATTTTTATGAAAAAAGGGATCTATGTCATTACGTGTTCCATCTGTTGTCAATATCCGGCAATCCGGTAATTGTTTTACATCTATCACTTGCGAATAATACGTAAAAGACGAAGCTGTCAGCGCATTACCTGGTTCCACGATGATTGCAAGTTTCTCCAGACCTTGTTTCTGAAGAGATTCATAGATTGCTGCCACATAATCGTCAAAGGTAGGAGCATTACGAAAAATACCATAATATCCTCCTCCAACATCAAGATAATCGAGATCCAGATGATACTTCTTTATTACACTTGCAGCATAAGCAACAGACCTTTTATAGAATCTAACACTTCTGCTATGGCTGGTTCGGTGAATATGTAGTCCTGCCAATTCCACCTGAGGAATACTTCTTACCGTCTCAAGAGCATTGGAAAACTCTTCTGTTTCATCATTAAATCCAAAACGACTAAAATCATTCTCACCTTCAGCATCTTCAAGCGACACATCTGAAATATTAACACTAAGACGAATACCTATTTTATAAAGGCCATCAGAAGGCAACTCTTTTAACCACTCTAATTCGCGGTGGGTTTCAATATTAACTATTGCCCCTCTCTTTAAAGCATCAAGAAAACGTGTCTTAGACTTCATGGGACCATTGAATACAATTTCGTTCATTTTATAGCCACACTCTAAAGCCAAATCCAGTTCATCATCTGAAACAACCTCTGCAAAACAACCAAAATCCTTAGCTTTTACTATTGCATAGGGTAGCGAATTTGTCTTCACCGAATATCCAACAATGCAATGTGCAAAGTGTCTTTTCAGTGAACGGTAAAACTCGTTAATTCCCCTACCCAACTCTTTCTCATCCAGTAAAAAGCAAGGTGTTTGTAATGTATTTATCAATAACTTATCCATTTTACATTTTTGCCTAATTATAGCCATTGAATTCTTCCATTGTAACTGCCGCTCTTTCATCAGATGTATTTATATCTTCACGACATAACACTTTTTTCACAGTAACGAAAACCACTTTCAAATCAGTCACCAACGATATATGGTCCACATACCATACGTCTAATGCAAACTTATCAGTCCATGAAAGAGAGTTCCGCCCTTGACACTGCGCCCAACCGGATATACCAGGACGGACATCATGACGGCGCATTTGCTCTTTACTATAAAGAGGAAGATATTTAACCAATAACGGACGAGGACCAATAAGTGCCATATCCCCTTTCAACACATTAATCAACTGCGGAAGTTCGTCAAGAGATGTATTACGGACAAACCGACCAAACTTGGTGATACGCTGCACATCTGGAAGAAGTTTGCCTGACGCATCCTTGCGTTCATTCATAGTCTTAAACTTTATAATCTTAAATATCCTTCCATGTAATCCTGGACGTTCCTGCAAGAAAAAAGCGCCAGCACCCTCATTGAAAACATAAAGAAGAATCGTGATTATTAACAAGGCTGGGCTGATAAGTATAAGGGTGACCAATGCTATCCAAAAGTCTATTATGCGTTTAAAAAAATGTGCGTACATCCTATTTGTTTTTACAGTTTTTGGGATAATCTGTCTTTACACCCCACAATTGAGCCATCGGTTCCTCCTCCATTTCTTTCTTAAAATCACGGAGTTGGTCAATATAGCTGAATTCAGGTTTATAATCAAGTTCACTGAACGTCTTGCTTACGTCAAAGGCATTCTCCAAAGGATCAGATTTCTCGGGGCAATAAATAATTTCTGAAGGGTTATCCTTGGGAGAAAATACCTCTATAATACCTTTTATCTGTTCTTCAAGCGATACCTGCCACCCATTACCCACATTATACATACCGCCTTCAAGTGGGGATGAAACACACTTCTCAACTACACGCACAAAATCTTTGATATAAACCATTTCTTTGGCTTTTTTACAGTTTCCCCATACTTCAATGGGAAGACTTTTGGAAGCCCGGTCCATAAGCATACGATATGGCATAAGATGAAACTGGAAATCACGATAGTGATAAGCGTTGGGATGATATTGATAGATTGTGAAAAAACGTAATATGAAACGGCTAAACCCATACTCCGCATGGTAATGCTCTATGAGATCCACCGCTGCATTTTTAGCAATAGTATATATACTATGATCACCGGTAAGTGGAAAATGGCGAGGAGCATCAACAGGTATTACAGAACCATTATTGTGATACTTACACATATCCGAAGGAGTCTGCGGAAAAATTATTTTCTTACAACCACATGAACGCATATATTCCAATACATTAAGTGTTCCAATGGTGATCGACTGCACTAGATCACTAGCATGAAAAGAATAACGGGAAGGTAACTCTCCTGCAAAGTGAGCCACACAGTCTACCTCATCCTGAGGCAACCACTTGAAATCTTCAAAGTTGGTAATATCGACCGATAAATACTTCATACCTTTGGAAGCAAAGAATCCGTTATCATCCTTTCTACGACCTACTGCGATCACATTGTATCCTTTTTCTTTCAAATGTAAAGCTATGTATGCTCCAAGGTTTCCTGTAGCCCCAAATACTATTACTGTTTTCATTGCTTACTATTTATTCATTATATCAACAATCACTTATAAATCAGTTAGTCGTTAAAATTCTTATTTAATATCTTATCATAAAAATCGTACAAACAATGGCGTACAAAACTTTGCTCATATCTCGAAGCAATGAGCCTACGTGCATTCACAGCAAGTGAGTAGCGGTAATTTACATTAAGCATACACCTCATAGCATCGTACAGAGCAATGACACTTTTTGAAGGAACAATAATTCCATTCTCACCCTCAATAATGATTTCTCGTGCTCCATTTATATCAGTAACTATTTGAGGAAGTCCCATAGCTCCTGCTTCAATTACCACATTTGGAAATCCCTCTCGATAAGATGCAAGCACAGCAACATCCGAAGCCGCAAACCAAGGACGTACGTCACTTTGCTGACCAACATATTCAATAGCGTCACAACTTTCAATCAAATTATGCGTTTCTATTTTAAGAGGATCAAGATTATCTTCATAACACCCTACAAGGATCAAACGTGTATCATTATTTTCTTTGTTTAGTTTAACAAAAGCTTCAACCAGCTCATTGATCCCCTTGTCACCCACCAAACGCCCCACTGCGATAAAAGTGCAAATACCATCTTTACGCAATTGTGCGGCCTGCTCCATCACCTCTGAGGTTTTATCAAATTGTGTGAGATCAATACCTCGACAACTGCCATATCCCAATACCTTAATAGGCTTTTTAGTAATGTCATTGTTCAACAAATCATTTTTTACCCCCTCCCCTTCAGGAATAATGTACGTGGCACAAGCACAAGTGATCCAATCCGTTGCCATCAGAATCTTTCGTTTCAATCCAACAGTAGTAGGAAATAACAAGCCCGTAAATGTATGTACCCGTACAGGTACACCAGCCATCCAAGCCGCCACCATACAAAGTAATCCAGCCTTGGGAGTCATGGAGTGTACCATTCTTGGCTTCTCCTTATGAAATGTACGCCACATCTTCCACAATGACTTTATGTCTTTCACTAGAGATATGTGGCGCTCCATATTCAGCTCAATACACTTCACATCAGAATATGACTGGCGTATTTCTTTCCACTCAGGGCCCGATGATGAAAGCAACACGACCTCATACTCTTCCTGAAGATCGGATAGCATACCTTTCACAAAACCCAATGACTGAGGAACCGTGCACGCACGGATTATTTTGTATTTTGACATTTCCTATGATAAATAATAGTGATAAAAGAGCAAACTGCATTTACAAAATAAGGACACAATAAACTTACTACAACCAATGTCACATATATAACCAAAGGATAACGTAATGAATACATTAAATCATGAAATAACAAAACCAAGCATACATCAACCATATTCATAGAATGGTTACCAAAATCACCCATCAATGTAAATACAAATTAGCAACTCGACTCCACTTATGAGTATCCTTTACCTTCCATTTAACATGAATAAAATGCATACCATAGCCGGAAAGAATAAGAAAAAACGAAACTGGACTTGTTGCGGCTGAAAGCCAATACACAAAAGGCATATTACCTATGTATATAAATGACTCACATAACTCTACATTTCGTATCTGATTGAAAAGGTGAAGAAATATCATCAACAATATTGCCACACCTTTCATTATTTGAGTTTCTTGTTTTGTCATTTTGCTAATATTTATTAGTACACCTTCACGAAGATGTTCATCTATATCTGGATAGCTGATTTGGTGTAGAAATTTACTTAGAAAGAAGTATTTCGACTCCCCTTAATTCTTCCACTGTATCAATCTCATACAATCCTTCAATACCATATACTTTAATTGGATCTAACGAAGAAATGGAATCTATAACAGCATTATCCCAAAAGAGATTTTCATACTCATCACCTTTTATAAGTTCATCTATACGTGCTATAATTTTTGCAGCATCACTTTTTGTCCAATAGGAGATTCCAGACATAATATACCCCTGTCCATCTCCAATATGGACATGCTCAAGACAATCTCTTGAATCTGTCACCAATCCCCATTCACGATTATACGTTTTTTTCCATACAGAGAAATAAGCAGATTGAGTGAGGTCAGTACGAAAACAATTCTTATGCATATACACATCACCTTCCAATACGTATGTATCACCCAATCGTTCTTTCACCACATACATAGAATAGATATTATTGACTATATCATATTTCGGATTGGCAACAATGTCTACTCCATATTTATCTTTCAAATACTCAAGGCTTTCAGCTTTGTAACCAGAAACAAGCGTAATATCTGATATCCCCACTTCATGCAGAAATTGAATCTGACGTTCCACCATCGGTATACCACAGACTTCCACCATACACTTCGGCCGATCATCAGTTAAGGGACGAAGCCTTGTCCCTAGACCGGCAGCTAAAATTATTGCATTCATAGAATTATTCTTCGTTATCTCCACTCATATATTTCTTTGCGTCCTTCAAAAAACTCCACACTATCATTACCATAACAGCACCAATAGGAAAAGCAGCCACAATGCTGACTGTTTGAAGATTTCTCATAGAACTCTCAGCAAAGACCAATGCAATAGGTAGTAAAATAAGTAAAACACACCACAAAAGTTGTATAAGCTTGTGCGGCATCTCACCATCTTTCAGTTTACGGTAACTATAAGTGGAAACAGTTAGAGCAATGGAATCGAACGATGTACAATAGAAAGCAATCATTGTAAACAACACTAATGCAAAAACAAATGGTGCACAAGGCATTGTTCCAATGATATCCGTAATGAGTGTATAAGCATCACCTGTCTCTGCATATTTTGCTAAAAAGTTTACCGTATCAGATGTTTGTAATCCCATAGAATAGTTTCCCAGAACAATAAAACTGACAATGGTAGAACCAACACCAAAGCCATAACCACCAAGAATAGTTTGACGAACTGTTCTCCCTTTAGAAATGTTGCCGATAAAGAAAGGTGCTGCAACGCACCATACCATCCAATATGCCCAATAGTAAATTGTCCAATTTTGAGGGAATGAGCTTGTACGTTGTGGGTCAGCATAAGTGGATAATTCGAAAAAGTTCTGAACCACCTTACCCAAAGAGGAAAGACCAGTCTCAATGATATACTTTGTCTCACCGCCAAACAATAGCACGTACGCTAGCAAGCCAAAGAACATATATATACATGCTTTAGCAAGAAAACTAATTCCACGAAAACCGTGAAGCAGTGCATAAGTGTAAATACAGCAAGTGATAACCAAAATAATAATAGTCACAACTGTTGTATCAAGATTCAGTCCAAAAAGACTATTCACAATGCCTGCCATAAGCGGAGTGGCAACACTAAACGTTGTAGCTGTACCAGCGATAAGAGCAAACACTGCCAACAAATCAATAATGCGCCCCGCCCAACCTTCAGTATATTTACCTAATAAAGGCCGACAAGCCTCTGAATATTTTTGACGCTCACGCTTACGAACATGTAACATGAAACCAAAAGCTACAGCCAACACAAGATAGAATGCCCAAGGTATGAAACTCCAATGAAAAACAGGGAAAACTCCCGCCCATTCCTGTACACTACCCAGTTCCGCTACTCGAGGGTCTACAGCATACATAAACCATTCGGAAAATGAATAGAAAAGAATGTCTGCGGCAAGGCCTGCAGTAAACATCATCGCCCCCCAAGTAAAAAAAGAATATTTAGGCTTCTCATCAGGTTTGCCAAGCACGATATCACCATACTTGGAACAAGCTGTAAACATGGATATAAGAAAAATACCCAAACCGATAATAAGATAGTAGGAACCCAATGTGTCTCCGAAAAAGAAACGGATTTGACTGAGTACCGCGTTTGATGTATCGGGAACGATAAAGAACACGATGCATAAGGCTACAACCAATGCCAACGGCAGGAGTGTTATCATCCAGTCGATATGTTTCTTTTCGTTTAAGTTCTGATTATTCATATTCTATTGAGTTTCTTTAAATTTACTATTGCACGATAGTATCTATCGCGACCATAAGTACCGAAATCATCGCCTTTGGCCTCCTTAACTACTGTCCATATTGCCCAAAGATAGTCAAGCAGAATCTGGTAAATTATAATTTTCAGTTTGGTATTGGCAGGAATATCTCCATCAAAATAACGATTGAGAACATAGTCAATATTCTCCTCAGAAAAGTTAGCTTCAAGAAACATAGCAGCCAAATCACTCATCGGATCATTCATGCCTGAATACTCCCAATCAATAAGATATACTTTCCCACACTCATCTTTTATAAGATTTTCCGGTACAAGGTCATTGTGGCAAGGTTTTAGAGCAATACCTAACTCATTGAGATACGATTCCAAATTGAAAATCGCTTTACGAACTTTCTGCCACCCATCATACATCTCTGCTCCAACAAGCTGCATAAGTTGCTCATACCTGATTATCTCATGAAATACATTAAATTCATTGTTCAAACGAACACTAGAGTTATGAAGACGTTTCAATATATCTGTCACAGCTTTTAGATTGTCAGTACGTTGAATGGTAGCAGAATTTAGTGTTTCTGCATTGCTAATGAAATATGTAAGTTTAACACCTGTTTCACTATTAAAATACAAAACAGATGGATTGACTCCCATTTCACACCCCAACATGGAGTTACATTCTTCATTCTTACGTTCCACCATCCCTTCAGAGCCATTACCCGGAACCCTAAGTACATATTCTTTATTATTAAAGGTAACTTTGAAATTTTTATTTGACATTCCCCCAATCTGCTCAATAGTGGCAGAACCAACATCCTGTCCCGAAAATATATTGCCCAAACATTCAAGTAGATTCGCTCTATCAAATGGATTTTCCTTACGCCTTAATCTGAGCGCAGTATCATTTATAAGTTTTTCATAATCAGAACGACAGTCCACATCACCCCAAATTAAATTAGGGAACATAATATAAGGACGTTCTATTGCATCTGTCACATCGAAGAGCACATATTCATAATTTACATACGGATTATTACTCTCTTTCCACAATTCTATCATACGACGAAATGTATTAAGACTAAGTTTCGTAATCCCCAACATCTCACCAGCGAACTTGACAATGCGATGACGATCCTTACTAATCTTAGTAACAAACCCGTTCTTAGTCTCGGCAAAAGCTTCATCACCATTACCGGATTCTTCTGTGAGTGACAAACAATTGTCGTATGACGATTCGCAAAGAGTTTTAAGTACTTTTTTCTCATAGAAAACATCACCTTCTATTAAGAGAAAGTCCTCGTTGACAAGAGGTGCTACCATTGCTAGTGATCCCATCGAAGCTGTAAATGCATAATCTTCGTTTCTAATGACTTGTACATATTGCGACGCATATTGTTCGAAAGCTTGAGCACAGAATCCTACAACAAGAAAGATTTTGTTAAAATTCAGCTCCACAAGATTGTCAATAGTGCGTTGAATAAGACAACTGCCATCATCTAACGGCATTAACGGATAGGGAATTTTTGAATCATATTCTTTACGGGCAGCTAAAATTACGGCAGTCCTCATTATTTAAAATGCTATACTAGTTATAAAATTAACAAATGACTTATCTCTATGTGGATTATAAATATAAGCAACGCTCAGTGGCAAAGTCCATTCATTTTTGAAATTCACATTGTGAGTATATTTAAGTTCCATATTACAAACCGAGAAATCTTTTTCATACCCATTGTAGCAACTTTTATTGCAAGTACTGCCCACAGCAAAACTTATCCGATTACTATTCAAAAACTCATAATATGTTCCTAATTCAACATAAGTAGAATAAGCTTGTTTTTCTTTGCCATTACTGTCGGTATATTTGTCAGCACCATAGAAAAAGTTACTGACAGTTATCCACACCGGAATTTTTTCTGGCGAATAAGTTATAACAGCTTCAAGCCAATGTCCTGTGTTCTTTCCTCCACAGAAATATGTATCCTCGCTAGAATTAGTAGTCGGATAATAATAATCATTAAAGCCAATAGATAACCCTTTCCACGTATAGCTTACTCCCAAATCTACTTCCGCATACTTACCATTAAGAGCATAGCCTCCCATAGCATAAACATACAATCCATTCCATTGATAATTTATAGTAGGAAACAACACCGGAGCTGCACCTTCTGTCATCATCTCCATGCCTCTCCATATGTATTTTGTTTGGAGATCAATACCCAAATGAAAGTTTGAGTTCCTAAATTCTGTCTTTGTCACTGTCTTTTGTTCCATATTTTGTGCAGAAACAATACAAACGCAGCACATTATCAAGCATAAAAAAAAAGTTCTCATACTACTTTATAGATTTACTCCTTTTTTTTCCTCTTCTATCCACTTTATCCCTTCATTAGGATATTTCATGTAATCACCATATTCCACAGTCAATATTTTTTCAGAATGAGCAGGGCACATAAAGTTTGAATCATTGTATGGCAAACGAACCGAAGGATGGAAATAAGATATAGGAAGTTCCTCAAAGTTTACTCCTACAACATAGTTATTAGTAGGCGTAGTGCTAACACGTAATTTAAATATCAACTTTTCAATACACTTACTACCTCCAAAAGCAACTTTAGCCATCCGAGAAAGGAATAACACCAACTGCTTTCGGGGCTTCCCTTTAAAAAGTTCATATAGATATCTTTTCTCTTGTTTACTTAATTTTGCAATATAAAGAAATGTATTCACTTTTCGTAATAATGAATAACCTAAGGCCGTATGATTCTTCGCATAATCAAGAATAAAAATATCAATGTGCACATTCTTATACTTTTCATCATACTTAACTACACGTGTAAGACCCTCAAAATCAATAGAACAATAACAAATATCTTCCAATGAATGGCCTTCAGGATTCTCTCTTGCAATCTTTACAAATTTATTATGACTCTCTCTAGTCATCGCTATATCTATGTCATAATCCCAAGGTATTGTACCCTTATGACGAATGGCTCCCAATAGGGTTCCATAAATTAAAAAGTATTCTATGTCATACTTTCTACATAAGTTATCAACATACTTCAAGATTTCATATTGCAAATTTTGAAGTTTCTTTAATTCAGAATGTGTCATATTATTATTTATTACAAGAAATATTTATCATTGATAATTTTGTACTGGATAAACAATATACTGTACCGTTGGTGATGAAGTCCGTTGTATTATCTTACCAGGATTTCCTATAACAATACAGTTATCAGGGACATCAAAATTAACAAAAGCACCAGGAGCAATAAGAACATCATTCCCTATATTAATCTTTCCTATTACAATTGCATTTTGTCCCACCCTCACATTGTCACCAATAGTCGGTGTCCCAGCACACTTACCTTGTGCATTTCCGATTAGAACACCTGCTGCAACACTGAAATTTTTACCAATTTTACTACCTGGATTTATTATGATATGACCAAAATGTCCAATATACAAGCCTTCACCTATCTGCGTTTGATAAGGAATCTGAATTAATGTTCTCTCCATACACAAACGTTGCATCACCAGCCAAAAGAACTTAAAGTTCCCTCCCTGCTGGACCTTACGCAGATAATATATATAACGAAATCCTGGAGTAAAAATAATATAACGTAATTGCATAAGTAAACGATGGCAATCATTGCCTACATACCGAAACAGGTCTTGCTTTATTTGATCATTCATTATTCTATTAAATTTTTATAAACATCAAGATATTTTTCAGTCATTATGTTAATATCATAATTGGAGGCTTTTTCCTGACACTGCTTCACAATTTGATCACAATACGTCTTATTACCGTCAAGTCTTAATATAGCATCGGCAAATCCTTTAGCATCTTCATGTTCAAATAGAATCCCATTTCCTTCTACAATCTCGCGCAGCCCATCCACATTATCAGCAAGGAATGGCTTGCCCGATGACATCCCCTCAAGAGAAGCGAGTGACAATCCTTCAAAATGACTACACATAACCACATAGTCACTTGCAGCAAGTATCTCTGGGACATCACTACGAAGCCCCAACAGATGTACACGTTGTACCAAATTCAAATCTTTTATTAAGGTTTCAAACTCTGTTCTTCGCTCTCCATCACCTACAAGACAAAGATGAAAATCACTAGACAGATATTGCATAGCCTTTATAAGAGTACTCTGGTCCTTCTGATAACGAAATCCCGCTACATTGGTTATAATCTTATTTCCGAGTGATTTTACATCTTCAGCAGGTGTTGCGACTGCATATTTACTATAATCTATACCATTATATATAGTACATACATTTTGACTGTCTTTCTCACCTATATACTTACAATGATTATTCGCTGCTTGATCACTAATACATATAACTTTTTTATATTGGCGATACATCCAGCGATCTAGCCAAGCATAACACTTCCAATTGCGTCTGCGATTGGAAGTGTTATGCTCAGTTGTAACAAGTATCACTGAACATAATACCCTGCCGAAAGCAGCGAATAATTGTGGTGCTGTATTATGTGTATGTACAATATCCCATTCCTTGCACATCAAGCGCCAAAGATAGAATATATTCAACGGATTATATACGCTACCACCTTTATGAAGTGAATGAATCCTTATACCCGCCTTTTCCAACTGAGCGTAGAATGAAGTATGTGTTCCATCAAATACACATAGCTCTACGTGGTGTCCTGCTGCTTTCATACGTGGTAACAAGTCTACCATAAGCTTTTCAGCACCACCAATATAAAGAGTGGTGATTACATGAAGTATTCTCATTTTCCGTAAAGTAAATTTTTCTTTACCTTGTTTTTATTTATATAGTAAAGTATAATACCAGGTACAACACAAAAAAATGTAAGCCATTTCATAGGTGATTCCATAAGAAAACGATTATTCTTAGAACGAATAGAGTGTGACACATAATGAATATTATCTCGAATCTTACGTTTCCACGATTTAGTTTGTATCATATCAAACTTACGCAAAAAGGCAAACCCTTTTGGATTCTTCCAATACTGGTGCCACATACCACGGCTCGATCCATCATCTTGATATTCCACTATCGCATATACATCATTACTAACAAGTAGTTCATAGTCATCATCAATCATATTGTATAGATAGGCAAGCCCTACATAAGATTCTCCTTCAAACAAAGGATATTGAGGATATTTCTTTATCACCTCAGTACGATAAATAATCTTTTTATCACCACTGCCATGTAGGTTCTCATAATAATTGCGAAGTGTTGTTGTCTTCAAGTCTTTAGGAAATTTTGCACCTATTACTTTACCATCTTTAGTTGCATCAAGACCTATGATTCCAGCAACTGTATCAGAACCATACTGTCTCCAAAAAGAAAGACTCTTTTCTACAGCATCATCCGGCATATAATCATCCGAATCTATGCAAGTATTCAGTTCTGTATCTATATTACGATAAGCTGTATTATGTGCTCCATGCATACCTTGATTCTGTTGATAAATATATCGAATCGGAATTTTATCTTCTTTTATCCACTTCCCTACCAATTCTTTCGTATTATCCACAGATCCATCATCCACCACCAACCAACAAAAATCTTTTGAAGTCTGCCTACAAAGACTTTCGTACGTGCGACCAATAGTATGTGCACGATTATAAGCCGGAGTAAAAATCGTTAAAGTTTTCTTTTCCATCGTAATCTTATCCTTTAATCAACCACATTACATAAGTAAACAATACATGTCCCATCAATATTATTCCTGTTTTCTTTCCTTGATCTTTCCATATAGGCAAAGTTAATAACGGATAAGCCAATACCAATGGATACATAAACCAAGATAAATAGGCAAAACGATTGGAGAAAGACGCACGAATTAGCATTACCCAAAACGCATTACACAGTATATATGTATGAAGTAATATTTGATAATTCCGATCTACAATATTTCTTTTGAAGATTATATACCAGCCTAGCCCAATAGGTATCACACTATACAATAAGAAGTCCCATCGGAACCCTGTATTGCTAAAAGAATCATCATACTGACGACTATTAATATATCCACTTAAACGATCATCAAATCCTAATCCTGAAAAGAAACTTTCTACTGTTCCGCCAGCTACCAAACTTATCAATATAGAAAATAACCAGAAAGACATAATCATACGAGTATTTCTATAAAAATAAGCGATTATCATGCAAAGAATTGGCAACGCTGTAGAATGATGCACATTATAAGCACAAAAACAAAGAATACCGGCAATAATCTTTTCAGTCTTTGTACCTATCAAAAAAGATAAAGCTAATAATATAAGACTACATGCCATTCCATTACGAATACCGTTTGTACCGTATGAAAAAAAAGAAAAGGCTCCCAGACAGAACAACATGGCAATCCCTAAACTCTTTGGGAACAAACATTTGCACGCCCATAACATAGGAACGATATACAAAATTTCTATAATTAACAAGAAATGTTGCACACTCATTATTTTAGAAGCCTTAGCCATCATCCAATTGAACAGCCATTCAGAAGAATTCGAATCATACAATACCAATCCACGTTGATAACCATAATAAGTGTGCGCATAATTCACAGTATCTCCAAAGTGATAAGATATAGGTCTTAATCCTACTATGATAATAAAAGCTATACAATACAAAAATATACCTCCTACTCTTTTCCTCATTGTAAGCAAGGTATATTGAGAAGTTGACTGCAAATTTATATATTGAACAACAGACAACAATATAATTGAATAAATAAAAATCGGATAATAATATTGAGGTGAAAACATCAATCTATTTTTTCAAAAGACATTTAATTGATTTAAAACAATTAACTCCAAAACAACGATGACACAAACGAACAAATTTAGTTTTTAGAGGCGATGTAGGAAGCCATGTTTTTGAATACCAATGAATACTCCGAGTATTGTCAGTAATATTTAATCGTCCCGTCGCATCATCTAAAGGATTAAAATAATCTGCAGGATAAACAGTTATACCTTGAACATTCTGAATACAAGATTCTTTTTGCAGTCCATGCCTTAATAGAACTTCCGTTGTAATACGCACAATAGCAAACGGATTTATTTTATTATTTTCTAAATAAAAAGATAACCCATCATACATCCCTAATAATTCTTTATATAATGGATGATATGCTTCCACTGCAATTCCCAGACCAGGCGCTACAACATAATTATTAGTTGTATCTATCTCACATCCCATAAATCCACCTTTCTCCAATATATCATCCATCGACTTGATAACCTCTACATCCGTATCAAAATAGACTCCACCATATTGATAAAGCACCCAAAAACGAACATAATCACTCACAAAAGCATATTTTTGGGCTACATAAGCCTCACTTGTATAAGGGACAATATTTACATCAAAATTATCCTCATTCCACTCCCTTATCTCATAGTCTGGAAAATATTTCTTCCAACTCTCAATACATTTCTGTGCAGATTTTGGCAAAGGACTTCTCCCAAACCAACAATAATGAATTATTCTAGGTATCATCTTTATTTGTATATAGAAGTATATTCCAAATGTTGATTTTGCTTTACCAAAGTTTCGGCCGGGACTTCACCCGATATTACACAACCTGCCCCTATCACGCAACGGTCACCAATGTGTGCACCTTTCAATATAATAGCATCTGAAGCTATCCAACAAGAATCACCAATAACAATATCATCAGTACCTAACAGGGAAGAAACTCCTTCATTTTTAGAAAAGAGATGATTATTATCAAATATCTTAACTCCAGGTCCAAACATGCAATGTGCACCTATTTTTACTGACTGATGAGCACTAATCATACAATAGCGATTAAAATAAGTAGATTTGCCAATAGACAATTGTCCTTTTCCATGTACTTGAAAATCACATCCAGATGCAAATTCTGTATTCCGGTCAATACACATCATTCCCTGCCCATAAACTTTTAACGCACATTTTGGACTAATCCGCTGAAACATATAGACTGAAAAGCGTTTTCCATAACAAATTTTATTATAACCAATACGAAAAAAATTATAGATTACTAGACATAATAGTTTCAACATACCTCAAGCATTTGATAAATCTTATCTACTTCTTCCTCATTTCCATAACTATGATTATGCAAATAAGTTATGATTCTATCTCTTTTATTATCATCTTTAATAAAATCCATCAACCCTTTTGCTGCTCCATCCACATCATTTGGAACAATAATGCCATCTACTCCATCAGTTAATTGGCTCTGAGCTGTAGGAAAATTTGTTATGACTACTGGTTTTTCTAAGATTTGCGCTTCGCGTACCGTAACCGCTTTACCTTCGTAGCGAGAAGGTTGCACATAAATATCACAAGCTTTTATATAAGGATAAGGATTCGTTTTTTTACCAAGCAAAATAAAATATTCTTCCATCCTATTATCATGAATTGTTTTTCGGATTAGATCCTCATCTCCACCATAACCTACTATATACCAAATAAGATTTATACCTTTATTTATCAACTGCTTACAGATCAGTACTGCACGATCAATAGCTTTAGGATATGAAAAACGTCCTACCGTACATAATTTTATTTTTCCCTCCCCTAAACACTTCAAGTCTATTTTTTCATTTGCCTGTTCACGAATCATCTTTTCCGATAGGATATTCTCTATCAACAATATTTTTTCATTTAACGATGGAAAACGAGTTAGAAATCCTTTAGAAACAGACTCGGATATTGAGATAATACGATCAAAGGCTGCCCACACCGGTAGTTCTTTTTCAACATTTATTCCAACAAATGAATAATCAGTATGAATCCAAGCCCATTTTTGTTTAGCTTTTACCTTGTCTTTCACAATATTATGTGGTATCAAAAAGCTAATAGCCAAATCATATTCACCTAAATGCTCTAACGATGGTAGAAAAGGTGTAGTATTAGAAACCACATACTGAAAAATAGCAATACTTTCTTTAGCCTGACTACGTTTCTCAAAACATCTGGACTGGATATGCGCCCACAAACGCCCTAAAGCGATATCCCAATAGCCTTCTCTTACAATCTCTTTTATTGGTCGAGAGAGAGTAGTAAATTTCTTTATCTCCGGTAACAAACGTACTTCTTTAGGAATAAAACTCATAAATTCCCCTGTATGACGATACACAAATAAATCAACTTCATATTGAGTATAATCTATCGCATTAAGTAATCCTATAAGTGAACGTTCCGCACCACCTATTTCAAGATATTGAATAGCTATAAAGATACGCTTTTTGCTGCTTGATAATGTCTTTTCCATCTATAATAGAGTATACAGAATATTGTTGTCATAATACTTACCAATATAAATACAATTAAAGATTCCGATATATGTAACTTATGAAAAGGAAAAATGAAAGCCGGATGCAAACAATAAACCAACATACTTATGTCCGCCCACCTTTTTGCTATCGGAATTCAACATATTTCCTAACTTTAAAATAAAGATAAACAAGAATAAGCCATAGAAAGCGTAAAAATAACAAACGAATAGCGTGTTCCCCCAAATAGTTTAAGTCCCACAACTTCTGCTGTCATCATGGCAAAACATAGTAGCCAATATGGCAGCCACTTTGTCAAATCAATAGCAAAATTTTGTTTGTTCATGCTCTCTGCCATAACCTTATTTCACAATTCCTGCCTTTAAGATATCTTGCATCAAAATGGCTCCTATCACTCGGGCATTCTCGTCTAGTACAGGCATCCCCGTAATTCTCAAATCATTCATCTGCTGTAAAGCATCAACAGCCATCTCCCTATAGTCCACCCATTTGGGATTCTTTGTCATAACATTGCCTATTGTCACATTATATACATCCACAGAATGTTCGAGCATTCGTTTCAAGTCTCCATCTGTCAGTATTCCTTTCAGCCGCTTGTCACAATCAACTACTGTAACCATACTTAATCCTTTTGAACTCATCTCTACTATAGCATGCTGTAAAAGCGTATTTTCGCATACAACTGCATTTTTGTTACCAGAGTACATTAAATCGGCTACCTTTACCAACAATTTCTTACCTAGAGCTCCCGCAGGATGATGAAGTCCAAAATCTTCTTTTGTATAATTACGCAGCTTTGATAAGACAACAGCTAATGCGTCACCAACAACTAGCAATGCAGTGGTACTAGATGTTGGTGCCAGATGCAAATAACAAGCTTCTTTGAAAGCGGGAAAAATAAAGTGATATTCTGTTTCTCTCGCTAATGTGGAATTTACATTCCCTGTAATTGCCATCGTAGTACAACCCACTTCTTTTAAAACGGGCAACAAACTTACTACCTCACTACTTTCTCCGCTATAGCTCATCAAAATAACAATATCTTTATTGTCAATCATCCCTAAATCCCCATGCATAGCTTCCCCTGGATGTATATAAAACGATGGGGTACCCAAACTTGCCAATGTGGCGGCTATTTTCGTAGCAATATGTCCGGGTTTTCCCATGCCTGTCAAAACCACCTTACCTCGACATTGAAAAATCAAGTCCACAATTCTAACAAAATCATCATTAATAGCATCACGAGTCCTTTCCAATGCTTCTATTTCAGTACAGAAAACATCCTTTGCAGACTTAACAACATCAAACTCTTTCCCCATATCACATCAATAAGAAGATATATTATTCATCAAACCCCATATCTTTCATGTAAGCTTCAACTTGAACACGATCTTTCGGAGTATCTACCGACAAAGTCTTACAATGAGCATTAATATAATAACAATCCTTTCTATTCTCTATGAAACGGAAAGAATCATTTTCTTCTACCTTCTCTATTGGACCACGAGGCGTTTTATGGTAATATTCCAATGCTATAGGTGTAAAAGCTCCTACTCCTACAAATTTATGAAAAACATAATTCATGTCACCTTTCGGGAATGGTATAGGGGCTCTAGATATAAACAAACAAATACCATCTGCATTAGTGACAATCTTTAAATTTGTAGGATCTACCACCTCAACCGGATTAGAGAAATCTGTCATCAGATTAGACACATAAAACCCATCTTCCGGTATTATTTCAGGAATACATTTAACTATATCCTTAGCTGTAATCAATGGTTCATCTCCATTTATCATTACATAAAGATCGGCTTTCACATTTAAAGAAAACTCATAAAGTCGTTCTGTTGCTGTCTCACAATTGGAAGAGGTCATTACAACTTTTGCACCAAAACTTTCTGCCACACTTTTTATTTCTTCGCTGTCTGTTGCGACATAAACTTCATCGAAACATTCGACTTCTTTACTATGTTTCCATACCCAATAAACCATTGGTTTACCACAAATCAAAGCCAACGGCTTATTATTAAAACGAGTGGATTCTCCACGTGAGGGAATCATTCCTACAATTTTTCTCATTGTCTATTTTTATTTGATAATATAATGAAAAATAACCAAAGTAATTTAGAGTGTTTTTTCTTTAACAGCCATACGATACGAGAATCTTCTTTAGACAAATCTGCATTTTCTAGCACACTACTAATTTCCTCGGAATAAACAACTCTTTGAAAAAATTTCATCTTCTCAACTGTACGATTATCTGTAGAAAGAAAAAGGCTTAGTGAATGTAAAAAATGATATAAACTTTCGGTAGACAAATCTCTAACATACATATCAGAAGAACAATCATATAAATATTCTCTCCACAAATTATATTTCTCCAGATATTTATCAAAATAAAATTTACTATCTGTTGTAGATGAATGATTGGTCTCATTCTTAGCATGATAATAATCAGCAAATCCTATATATATCAGATTCTTTATATAACGTATGTATTGAAGAGAGAAAATGAGATCTTCATTTATATCACCTAATTCTCTTTTCGTTCTAAATCTTAATTCATGATTCACGACTATATCCCTATAGTAAATCGTATTCCAAATGTAACCGGCAATGCCCGCTTTATTAAAAAGATAATAATGGGACTTATCATATAAATCATTGTGCAATAATGTTTTCTTCTCCTTACCAAGCGTAGCCTCAGATGTCGAAATGGAACAAATTGGTAATACATCTCCAAAGCGATAGAGATTTGTAATTAGATGTTCAATCCAATACGGAGAAACGATATCATCGTTATCACAAAACATTATGAATTTTCCCTTAGCCAAATCGATTCCCTTATTTCGAGTGGCAGAAACACCCATATTTTTTTCATTCTCAACAAACAATATTCTCGAATCATCTGCCATATATTGTTTGCAGATAGCTTTGCTCGAATCAGTACTTTTATCATCAATCAATATCAATTCAAAATCTTGAAAAGTTTGATTTAATATACTATCAATACATCTTGCCAAATATTTTTCAGCATTGTATACCGGAATTATGATACTTACTTCTTCCATTTCAATATAATATTTCTTAAGCAAATTATTGGGCTTAATAAAAATGAACCTAATCTGTACTTGAAAGAGTTTCTAATATTCTCATAGTCTGATCTTATACCCTTATTTTCATCTAAAAGTATGTGATATTCCATACTATTTATTGGATTTGGATAGTATTGCGCATAATACCCCCTATTATTGCACCATAGTAAATACATTAAACGTTTCCTTTTTTCAGTATCGATGTTCGCATTCCGAGAAATATGTTGTATCCTATAATAGAACATTACTTTATCAATGCAATGCACCTTACCACCAACGGTTAATATAGCCAGCCAAAGATCCCAATCTTCAAATCCCATATACATATTACATCTATAACCTCCTACTCTATCAAAGTCCTCTCTTCTAAAAAATGCAGAGTTAAAAATACAGTTACGATATAACATCGTTTCATACGAAAAAACCGGCAAACTCCAATATTCGTTTACTGCTCCAAACTTTTTTGCTTTACAATAGACTATTTTAATTGAGCTATCATTATTTAAAATATCAACAGCAGATTCAAGATAATGCTCTTCAATAATATCGTCTCCATCTAAAGGTAAAATATATTTTCCTGTACTAATACTAATTCCTAAATTCCTAGTATCTATAACACCTGAATTATTTTTATACTTATATTTAAAACGTGAGTCTCTCATACAATATTGCTTAGCTATTAATTCAGTATTATCTACCGACCCATCATTTACAATAATACACTCCCAGTTTGCAAATGTCTGTTTTCTTACACATTCTAAAGTCTCCTCTAAAAAACCGCTTGATTAAAGCAAGGAACTATTACAGAAACTTCTACTACTTCATTTATCATTTCATCGAATATTAACGTTCCATTTTGACGTGTCCATATGGTAAGTCGCTTAAAGCTATTACCTTACATAAGCAAAAAGAATTACAAAAAAACATAAAGTAAACACTTTGTAACCACCTTTACTTTTGTTGTCTGTCTCCCAAAATGAGAATATTTACTATAAAAATTCAACTTTTGTTGATGCCTTTGAACAATCTCATATAAATTTTGGCATCTATTTTCATCTACATAATCTCACTATACGCAAACATAATATATGTACTAATAGCGTAACCGACTTATTTCTAGTATTACTTATTCCACCTTTTTCTTCCAAACATATTAAATCTAATGCGATTAAAAATATTTCTAACAATATTCTTTTCGTACATATTCATTACGAAACTCCAATTAACTATAATATACAATATTGTAAAAACAAGAATTCCTATAATCAATGTTGACATATTATAGAAATCAACTATCTTATAAAAAAACAAAGTAGAAAAACATATAACAATAGGACCAATCAAGACACTCCCTATATTCCTCCAAAATCTAACAACATCAATCCCCATATGCTTCCTATAAAATCTATTCATTATAAATCCATTACCAACCAACAAAGCCAAGCCACTCATTAATGCTGCTCCTATAATCCCAAAATCTTGTAGCAAGAACCAAGAACCTATAACATTTATAATTGCAAGAAATAGATATAACAGCGCACGAAACTTGTTTTTATTTCTCGCAATAAGAATATTCAAACAGAAACTTTGTACCAATGGAATAGAAGCTGGAATCATACATACGACAGCCACCCAATAAGCTTGTGTATATTCTTCGCCTAGATAAAAATGAATGAAGGGTCTGCCAAATGATATAAAACCGAAAACAAACAATGATATAATTAAACTCTGTATTCTCCCCATCTGAATAGCCGTATCTGTTAATTCTTCATTAGAAGCATTGCTAAATACCATTTTATTTGCCTTAGGTATCAACAAAGAAGATATTCCGGAATTGAGTGTACCTATGATAGAAGTGAATGTTTCACCAATGGAATAAATAGCAACCCCCACTGTGGCAAGTGCAGGCATATAACCAATCATGATAGTATCAGTAACTCCGTACAATTGCCCTACGATATTAGAAATAAAAATCCAAAATGAGAATGAAAAAATTTCTTTAATTAATACACAAGACGGTCTTGAAAATCGGATCGTTATACTCATTTTATATTTTACATACAAAGAATAAATAATTCTGTATGCTATCATAACACCTAATGAAGTTACAGCAAGCCCCACAGAAGCATATCCCATATATAAAGCCACAAGATTCAAAAATGGAGTCATGCATGTCGCAAAAATTCCCATGCTTTGAAAAAATATAAATTTCTCATGCGCATTTACGACCGATATATATGGAGCCGTCAGAAAATTCACCGCTGTATTGCAAGCTAAGATAAACACAAGTATCTTCATTTTTAGCAAATCTTCTACGGACAACGAAGCCGAGAACCAACTTTCCACATTTATCGCCAATAGCCCACCCACAAGAACAGTCAATAATGAGATAACAGTAAATATCGCAACAAAAAGTCCCATTATTTTCTCTTCCGCCTCTTGCCCTTCTTCTATACGAGCTTTAATAAGATAACGTGTAATAGCAGCTCCCAACCCCAAAGCCATGAGAGATAAATAGCTAGTTACACTTCCTGATAATTTATATAGTCCATATTCATTCTGTCCCAATAGCGACAACATGACAGGTGTATAAAAAAACGGAATCAAACTACTTATAGCTATATTTAAGTAATTTAATATAATACCTATTTTTAGTTGACTCCCAGAATTATCCATATTGCGTTTAAAGTGTTCAATGAGTAGAACATATCACTTCACGTATACGTACTAACTTAGTTAATAATCCTTCAAGCAAATCAAGTCTCAACATATTGGCGCCATCACTTTTTGCCTTTTCAGGATTTTCATGAGTTTCAATAAATAAACCATCAGCCCCTACTGCAATCCCTGCTTTAGCAATAGTTTCAATCAATTGAGGCATACCACCAGTTACACCATTAGTCTGATTAGGCTGCTGCAAAGAATGTGTCACATCCAAAATAACAGGATACCCGAAACTCTGCATTTCCGGAATACCACGATAATCGACCACAAGATCTTGATAACCGAAAGTAGTACCACGCTCAGTCAGCATAACATTATTATTTCCAGTCTCTGTCACCTTGTCTGCAACAAATTTCATAGCGTGTGGAGAAAGGAATTGCCCCTTCTTTATATTAACAATCTTTCCAGTACGAGCAGCAGCAACCAACAAATCTGTCTGACGGCACAAAAATGCAGGAATTTGAAGCACATCAACATATTCAGCAGCCATCACAGTTTCTTCTGCTGTATGTACATCAGTCACTGTAGATATTCCAAATGTATCATGAATTTTTCTCAGTATTTTTAGTGATTTTTCATCACCAATACCCGTGAATGAATCAAGACGCGAACGATTCGCTTTACGATACGATCCCTTAAACATATACGGAATCTGTAATTTTTCCGTTATTTCAACCACTCGTTCAGCAATGTGCATTGCCATTTCCTCACCCTCTATCACACATGGACCTGCCAACAAAAAGAAATTATCCGACAAATTGTTTTTCAAATCAAACATATTCTAACATTAGTAATTATGACCAATGAGTTTAAAATAAAGAATCAAAATCCACTCGTGGGAAAACCTCTAATTTACCACCACGCGTTGCGTTGTATATTTCGATTCCATGAGTATCCGCATATTCTTTCGCTGCTACATATGTTAGTGTGCTCAAGTCAGTATTGGGTATATACAAATTCTCTCTATCTCTATTATAATCATCTGAAAAATAATCTTTAGCGGTAGGGTCAACTACTATTTCTCCCTGACTATTTATACTTGTATGAAAATGATGATCAACCCCCATTAAATAAATTTCCTTCATCCCCATATAAACAGCAAACTGAATAGCTGTAAATACTACAGTTTTAGAATTGACTACATACTTAGCAATATTGTCGCTAAACAATGGTTTATTATCTTTATTTGAGTTTATTATATGAAAATAGTTAACTCCACTCATATTTATACCATCATACCACTTCATTTCCGCAGGAATAAATTTCTTTCCGGTTACCCTTCTTTCAACATCTCTATAACATCCTGACAACATTTTCTGATCCTGTGAAATATAGTAAGTAGGTCTCCATGATGTTTGATCAAAAATATGATAGATTCTATTAAAAGCGAATGAAATTTCTTTCCTCTTTAATAAAATATCTAAATCATGGATTGCTAAACTTGGTCCATTACCTATGATAAAACACCTTTTATTATTATGTATACCTTTTAAAGCCCTCAATAGTCTACCTTCTGGAAAACGATCAAAATGAGTAGCCTTATAGTTTATAAATCTTGCCTTAATTGCTTTTTGCAAATTCATTTAATAAGATTTTAAGCGATATATTATTATTTTGTGAACACTATATTTCTTTTTATCTCCCAAACAAAAATCCCATTTTCTTTTCCATAAAGAAGACTACAAACCACATTATAGGTATAAGTAAAAAGAAAAACAGGAAGCCACCTAATAACCCCATATTCAAAAGCATGTTACCTGTTATTTTATAATCAAGCAGTCGAATTGTTTCAATCAATATATTATTCGTGCATAAAACCATAATTGAGTTTGCTCCCCAAAAAGATAGAAAATTCATTCGCAAAGCATCTCCTCGTTTCTCACAATTATGACATACAGCCATTATTGCAATGCTTATTCCGATAGCATTGATAAAAAAGAAAAAAGGGTTATTCATAGTAAACATTGAAGAGAACTCATTCAAACAGGCAGACAAACTTGCACAAAACAATAGAATGATAGCCCACATCATGTTCACATTATCAATAATCTTAAATCTAGCACAGATATATCCCACATATATAAAAACATATCCAATCAACATCCTTTCCATCTGACCAAGAAAAGGTGGTATATCCTCACGCCCAAACTGAAAAAACAAAAATATAATAAGAACAATGATTCCGTTAATTCTGATATCCAACTTTATTTTATTATTAAGTAGCAAAAAAATAAATTCACAGAAAAAGTAAACCGGCAGAAACCACAAAGAGTCAATGCCTTGCAAGGTCAACAGATTTATTAAATGAGAATACACCATCCCTCCCCGATAATAAATATTGATACAATTATAAAACAAAAACAACAATAATCCGAAAAATAAATAAGGCTTGAAAATATTGTTATACCGTTTCTTCAAATAGTTCGTTGTATTGAATATACCTTTATTGGAATATTTCAATTGTATTAATATGCCGCATACAATAAAGAATATCGGCATATGAAAAGCAAAAATCCAGGTTTTAATCATACCATAACCAGGAATAGTATGGCTTAATAATAATAACAATATAGCAATACCCTTTACATAATCTATATATAATAATCTTTAATTATTCATTTCTATAACTCTAGTTTTGAACAACATTTACCATTTCTTATTCGCAACAAAATTCTTTAGTCATATAACAAATTATTAAATTTCTCTACGATCACCAATGGTGCATATTGTTCTTTTACAGTAACCAATGCTTCATTTATCATAGTCTCCGAATGGTCTAATGATTTTATAACAGTTTTAATTCCGAGTACTAAACTATCTATGCTTTTCTCTGTCAAAACACCATTTATACCAGACTTAATAAATTCCTCCGGTCCTAAAGATCGATATACGATACAGGGAGTTCTTAATGCCATTGCTTCCAATACGGTTATACTTTGTGATTCAACGTAAGACGGGTGCACTAACATATCTGCATATTTGATATAAGGATAAGGATTTGTTTTCTTACCAAGCATAAATATATAATCTTCTAATCCTAAATCATATATCTTATTCTTTATATCATTATATAATTCTCCGTCGCCTATTATATACCATTTTAGATTTGAAACATTATCAGATATGAGTTTTTTCATTGCATAAATCACATCTTCAATATGTTTCTCTGCACTTAAACGTCCCACTGTTACTATTTTGATAGCATCCTCATCAATATAAGGACTACAGCTACCACCTCTCACTTCAATTTTATCAATATCTATAAGATTAGGTATCACTATAATCTTTTCAACTGGAAATGAGAATATACTTCCAAGCATTTTCTTGCATCCATTAGAAACAGTGACTATGTAATCTAAATGTTTCCAAGTACTATTAGTGGCTTCAATCATTAGTGGACTATAATCACATTCACCATGATGCCACCAAGCAATTTTTTTTTTACTTTTAACTGCATAGTTCAACATATCAACACAAATTCCGGGTCGATAAGCTATTGCTACATCATAATTGTTTGATATATGTAACAAAGGGAATAAAAACCGTAAACATTTTTTTGATAAAATTTCAGACAAAATCGTTATAATCCGAAATAATATATCTGCATAGTTTTTAGCAGACAAATTCTTTTGCAGAAGCCACCAAAATGGTCCATATACACTTTTAGTACTTCGATAAATCACATTTACAGCAGGCGGTAATTGGCTTAAATAATCACCTTTATCCTCTAATAATAACAAATCAATATCATAACATGAATAATCAATCCAGTTCAATAAATCCACTAAAGACTTTTCAACGCCACCAACATTCAAATGCCCATTTATAAATAAAATTTTCCGCCGTTTATTATTCATCATCTATTAATCAACCTATTATAAAATTCAATAGTAAAAGCTGGAAATATAATAAAACCTATGGCTAATAGTTTCACATTTTTCACCAATACTCTACTTCGTAAAATTTGTATTTTATGTTCAAAAAGGAATCTTCTAATTTCTTGAAAAAATAATTGAAATACATGATTTTTATCCTCATTTTTCATAAAATACAGTTTAACTGATGTTTCAACAACATTAGACAAGGCATATTCAGCATATTCAGGACAATGGCTTAATGTATAATCGTATACATATTTGACATTTTCAAATTCCTCAAAAGCTCGTTCGGATAATTTTTGATGTGAAAGAGAGTTTTCATGATATTCATAACAATATAAGGGGCTATCTGTATAAGCCATAGTTCTCTCTTTGGTGAATAATTGCATCATGATTACGTAGTCTTCACTCAATGTAGCTTTTGGAAAATACACATCATTGAAAACAGCTTTATCATACAATTTTCCACATAATCCCCAAAATTCATATTTAAAGAAGCGTGACATTATTTTATCAAATGAGAGCAACTGTTCATCAGACTCGTTTTCTATATTCACACCTTTATCTCCTATTTTTACCCTTTTTACAGCGCAAGCACTTATCTGTACCTTATATTTTATCATATTCTCATATAATATCAATATATAATCTTTACAAATATAATCATCGCTATCCACAAAAGTTACATACTCACTTGTAGACATGTCCAATCCTATCTTTCTAGCCAACGTAGCTCCACTATTGGAAATATGACAAGTCTTTATATTACGATATTTAGCAGCATAAACATCACAGAGGCTTCCACTATTGTCAGAACTTCCATCATCCACCAATATAATTTCCAGATTAGAATATGTTTGGTTACATACAGTATCCAAACAACGGTGAAGATATTTTTCTGCGTTATAAACTGGTATAATACAAGATATTTTAGGAAACATATTAGCTTTATCTAATTATCTAATTATCCAATTCCTCAAACTTCGAATTCTTCGACTTGAACTCCGGTACTATCCACTTCATCAACTTCACCGTCTCCCAAATTTGCACAGAACGAGATAATTTTTCAAATTCATCATATGTTTCCATAATATCCCCATATTCATACCGACGTACTTTTGCTATCTTTATCTTCTTATGATGAGTAGGAATCGTATTTTCTTCATCACTTAATACCTCCTCATACAGTTTTTCACCTGGTCGTAGTCCTGTAAATTGTATTTCAATATCTTCATTCGGCTTATATCCCGCTAATTCAATCATACGAACAGCTAAATCTACAATTTTTACCGGTTTTCCCATTTCGAAAACAAAGATCTCATACCCTTCCCCCATAGTGGCGGCCTCCATTACCAGACGACACGCCTCCGGAATGGTCATGAAATAGCGTATGATATCGGGATGAGTCACCGTAACGGGACCGCCATTTTCTATTTGTTCTTTAAAACGGGGAATAACAGAGCCATTGCTACCCAATACATTTCCAAAACGGGTAGTTATAAATTTAGTACATCCTTTTACTTTGCCTTCTTTAATGGCATAGCTCAAGCTCTGTACATAGATTTCTGCCAAACGTTTGGAGCACCCCATCACATTAGTAGGATTTACAGCTTTGTCTGTGGAAACCATGATCATCTTTTCCGCTCCATATTTAACTGCCATGTCCGCAACCTGACGGGTACCGGTCACATTGACCAATACAGCTTCACATGGATTTTCCTCCATCAACGGGACGTGTTTATAAGCAGCTGCATGAAAAATAATTTGAGGATGATAGGTATCAAACACCATGCGTAAACGCTCTATGACACGCACATCACCTATCACAGGAACAAAATCAAGATGTGGAAATCGGCGTTCACACTCCAAACGAATATTGTGTAATGGCGTTTCTGCCGAATCAAACATAATCAGTTTACGGATTCCAAGATGTGCCAATTGACGACAAAGTTCACTACCAATACTACCAGCTGCTCCCGTAACCATTACTACTTTATCGCTGAATTCATTGGCAACTTCGCTCATATTGATATTTATTTCCGGACGTCCTAACAAGTCTTCAATCTTGACTGGACGTACCCATTGATGAAAGTTACCGTTTTCATCCGCTTCGCTGATAGAAGGAGCTATCAAAGTCTTGATGTGATTATCCTTGCAGTATTGAAGCAAACGAGTTTCCTCTAAACGGGTAGACTCATTATGAGCAAATAAAATACCTTGAATACGGCGTTTACGAATAAGCTGCTGGAAATCCTGTTCATTGGTGAAATAATAAATAGGGAATCCCGCCAAACGACGATGTTTGTAAATAGTTCCATAACAATAGAATCCGATAACCTTATAATGAGAACTATGTAGTAAACGGGTCTTCAGTGCTACACTCTTATCGTCTGTACCATAAATGAGAATACGCATATTCTCCTTATTCATCAATTCAATTAACGCCTCGTAGACTATCACCATCAACATACGGAAAGTAGACAAAGCAATCAAAGTCAACATCCCATCAAACAAGACAAACATCAATCTCTGATTGGCAGACAATCCGAACGGTTCAATCCACAAGAAAATGGCAATCGCTATACATACCGATTTGAATGATGAACAACAGATCAACGGCCATAAGCAACGCAACTGGGAATAACGAATGGTATTACGATAAGTATGGAAAAGATAGGAAGCTATCGTAGTCGCAATAGCGGCTAAAATCCCAATTCGAATCATAGCCCCACTATCTAAAGACACCTCAGCGTTATAATGTATCCACCAATAAGTGAAACAAGTGGACAATACTGAAATAAACAAATCAATTCCCCATATTATCCAGTAACTAAAGTAAGTTCTACTTATATACTGGATAAAAGCATTCAATTTTTCTTTCATCCCCCAATAATAAAAAGTTCCCCTTATTTCTTATTTTTTTTATTCGTCTCCGAGTAGTAGCCATCCCCATAGCCATATCCGTAACCGTAGCTATAACCATAGCTGTAACCATACTTTTTCTTTTCAATATGGCTGTCGTTTAATACAATGCACAGATGTTTGAACTTACCTTCCTGATGCAAACGTTCCAATTCCGGAAGATAACGACGATCGAGTTTTCCATCACGGACCACATATAAAGTCAATTCAGCCACACGGTTTACAATCGTAGCGTCCGCTACCACCTGCGCAGGGACATTATCCAAAATTATATAATCATATTTTTTCTTCAACTCATCTACCAATTTCTCCAAACGATCGCTCATCAGAAGTTCGGAAGGATTAGGAGGTACAGGGCCAACCAACAACATATCTACAGCAGGATGAATCAGCCCTTTGTCCAGTATATTATCTATATCATCATGCAAACCGGAAAGGTAAGTACTCAATCCTTCTTTATGTTTGACACCCACTAATTTACTTTGAGTCCGTTTGCGCAAATCAGTATCTACCAATACTACTTTCTTTCCGGCTATAGCCAATGCCACTGCCAAATTTCGAGACACAAAAGACTTTCCTTCACCGGGCATGGTAGACGTAAACATAATGACACGGGCATCCTTTGCTACAAAATTGATGTTTGAACGCAATAAACGAAAGGCTTCAGAGATAAGATCGTTCTTATGTTCATCTACTACTATGGAATTATCCGCCACTTCTTCCTTACGGGAAGGAATCTCACCCAACACCGGAATGGTGGTATAATCTTCTATGTCCCTACGTCCCCGAACGGAAGTATTCCATAGCATCAACAATACTTGTATCCCCAAAGGAATAGCTAATCCCACTGCTAAAGCAGCCAGCAAAAAAGTTGTAGAATGAGGGGCAATAGGCGCATTAGAACCAAATGGAGACTCCACAACACGAATATTAGCCTCCGTTACAGCTAACTGAAGCGCATTTTCTTCACGCTTATTCAACAGAAAAGTATACAATGCCTCTTTAATGGATTGCTGGCGGATAATACTCAACGCCATCTTTTCCTGCTTGGGCACTGCTTGAATCTCAGTATTAATCTGATGTTCCACAGCCCGTGTCCTATCCAATCGTAGACGAAGATTTTTGATATAATTATCCATTGAACCGGAGATTACGGTACGCATCTCCGCCAAATTCTTATCAGCCGTCTGGACAACCGGATTTTTTTCTCCGGATTCAGCCAACAGATGGTTACGCTGAAGCATAAGTTCATTGTAAGCGGTAATCTGGCTTTGCACACTTGCATCCCCTACTCCGGAAACATTAGGAATCAGTTGATTGTTGCGAGTTACATCCATCAAATAACTCTTAATGGATTGTGCAATAGACAATTCTGTTTCCATCTGCAAGGTTTCACCTTTTACACGACTGCTTTCAGCCAGATATTGAGAGCCGTTGCCTTCTGTACCTATAATACGATTGCGCTGTTTAAAGTCTGTCAATTCTTCTTCTACATCTCCCAGTTCCTTGCCGATCACCGCAATGCGTTCGTCTATGAATTTAGCTGTATTTACAGCTATACGATTTTTATCTTCAATAATCGTTTCGTTATACACATTTATCAAAGCACTCAATATCGCATCGGCACGTGAAATATTATTGCCAACACAGGTGATTTGTACCATCGTAGTCCCCATACCCGCCAAAGAAGTAGAAATACCTCCTTTATAAATAGCCGTAGCCGCTTCCGGACTCATACGTTTCACTAAGACAGGCTTACCTATGTATGTAGAGAGGTTCTCAGATTTCAGATTGACAATCATTCGTCCCGCTTCTGTCTGTAATGTGTCTCCATAGGCATGATTACCATTTATTGAGAGCTTCTTTCCTCCTACGACAAGATTGGAAATCGTGTAGTTTTTTACATCCAGCGGAGTGACATTCATTGAAACAAAAGAGTGATAAGGATCAAAAAAAGTCACTTCAACCGGAGATTCTGCAAACAAGGAAGTATTACGAAAAAAGCCGTCTTCTTCATACGATACATCCAAATGCAGGCGATTGACTACCTCACGTACCAATTGATGTGAGCGAAGGATATACATTTCATTTTCAACCCCGCTCCCTGTTACTCCTCCCTGAAGTTCCAGCATGGCGGATATATCCGAATTAGCTGTTTTTCCACCGGTTTTCACTAACATGACAGCCTGACGCTGATAAACAGGAACCAGTGTACGGGTATACAAGTAAGCAGCACTCACACAGACAATTACAGAAATGGCAAACCAATACCAATTGGCTATGATCAATTCTACAACATCCCGTAAAGTGATATTAAAACCACTCTCTCCAACCGTTTTTTCCTTGTTTTCTTGAGTATATTCCATTTTTATTTTGCAAGAATAAAGATTAATGACAGTACGGAAGCCAACACACCTATAATACTACTACCGGCAGATAAGTAAGTCAGTGCAGAACTTCCCTTCACATTAATTGATTTATTGGGCTCTACGTAAACCACGTCATTTTGTTGCATATAATAAACCGGAGAATTAAAAATGTCTTCACTAGAAGTCAAATCTACCGTATAACTCTTGCGTTCTCCGTTTTCTTCCCGAATCACCTGTATATTATTCCGTTTCGCTGTTGGCGGCAAATCACCGCCTAGCCCTATCGCATCCAAGATAGTCACCCTGTCGCTAGGAAGTTCTTTTACACCGGGACTGTTGACTTCTCCCAAAAGCAAAATTTTCGCTCCCTTAAAACGGACTTCTACCGTCGGATCTTTGATATACTCACCTTCTATCAACTTATTCTTGATTACCCCTGCCAATTCCAAACGTGTAAGACCGGCTACATGTATTTTTCCCAAAACGGGTACTTCAATATCGCCATTCTTATCCACCAGAAGTCCTTGCAGTTCTTGCGAAGCTCCGCTAGTGGTGGATGAACCCAACACCTGACTATTGGCAAAAGGTGTCAACAACTCCGGTGCCTTGCTATTAATAGTAATATAAAGCTGGTCATCCGGCTTGATATGCAATTCATAATCATCAAGTACTTTCTGTGAACTCGGGTCTAACGAATTTGCACCCTGCAGATAAAGCATTTTTTTAGATGAGACACAGGAGGTCAGCCCTCCTGCAAGACACAAGAGTAGCAAAGAGTTTGCTAGAAATTTTTTCATGAAAATATTTTTTTTGATTATTCTGATACCGGCTCTACACATCCCACCGGTATATCCACACATGCACACCCCAACATAGTTAACCGGACAGCAACTTTAGACTTGCCGTCCACATTCACCAACTCTCCTTCCAAACCTGCCAAAGGTCCTTTTATCACCCGTACCTTTTCTCCCGGTGCCAACGGCGATGTGCTCATACTGATCGTTTCATCCGAATAATCGAGCATAAATTTGAATCGCAACATTTGTTGGTCAGGAATAACAGCCGGAGTACTTTCCCCACGCAGTACCATATAACGGCTGATAGCGGACAGCGTCAACACCTCTTTTTGTTCTTGAGGGTCGACATGGACAAAAATCATCATCGGAAGTAAAACGCGATCTACCACTTTACGACGATCACTCCATTTATGAACCTCTTGTTGAATAGGAAGGAAATTTTCAATCCCCATTTTCGTTAGCCGCTCACTCGTTTTTTTCTCGTGATATATGCGTACAACCGCCACTAGCCAGCGTTTTGAGCGTGCTACGCTTCTGCCAATCACAGTTGTTGGCAGAAGATTCTGATCGTCATTTTTGCTAATGATCATGTATATTTACCCTTCATTTCTCCGTTATTTTTTGGACAACGGAATGAATTTGGGTACAAAGATAGATAAAATAATAAATAACAAACAAGAAAAAACTTTCTTTTTACTCACAAATCAAAATATGTGAGTAAAACAGTTTCGAACATAAAAGAATTATTTTTCTACGCAGCGAACGAAGCAAGCATCCTTACCGCCACTTGTACCCCAACTACCCATAGGATAAAAATCGAATGTAAAATAATTAAAATCCCATCCTACACTGTTTTCCGTTGTACCATTTACCTTATTCTCTCCGGTCTTATCATACCAGTATATCGCACCAGGACGCATATATATGTCATAAAACAATGGGCAGTCATTGACACCATTAGGATAAGCATCACTTACATCAGTCGGCTTGAAATATGTATTTCTACTTGATGCATATCGCAAAATTCCCTTATATTGATTTTCCGCTAATTCCCCTCTAGAATCTTTCCTATGACCATAACCGGAAGCACCTATCGGGAAAAATAGATTTTTTCCTGTTTGTTCGTTATAAACAAAACATCCTCTCATTCCACGTATCTTTGAGGTTGTGTAATCATAACCGTACACGTCATTTAGATCATCAGCAGTTTCTTCTGCCCCATCTCCATATAACACTCCATATCCCTGTTTTATATCATCACTATCAAACAATGCCTGATAATCCGAGGCACTGGCAACCTTCCAGCCGGTTTTGGGCTCCGTAAAATCTTCATTCCGGGTTATATCACTCCACTTCTTCTTTTCACCACTTCCGGCTATTGTAAAGAAGCCATCTTCAGGATATGACTTTTTAAAATCCTCAGGCACGACATTAACCCAATATTCCTTGGGATTCTTATTATTCAACGCATCAATAGGGTAGGTCCAATTACCACGCCCGAACAGAGAGCCTTCATCCAGCGGAGATTCCGCTTCTTCCGTCTTTGTCCTCATATTCTTGGCATGCCATCTCGTTCCACCGGCTATCAAGTCATCCGGACTATCCCCCTGCCGTACAAATATAAGGTGATAGCAAGTATAGTTGTGGTATTCTACCCTTATGATGGCATAACGAGAAGTATTGGCATCACACGTCCCGTCAAAATTGACATTAAAATCAATCTCAGAACCGGTTTTTCCATATACGGTATCTTTTATGCATTCCGACATTCCACTCCCTTTGTCAAGGTTGATAACCCGCACTGAACTTCCATCGCTGTTGCAATGCCTTACAACATACGCCTTCCACGGGCCTTCTGACACAAATGTCTCAAATTCGGTTGCATTCTCTTTTGGCAAGCGTTTCAACACCACATGAAACGGTTCACTCTTTCCGCTGCTACGATATATGCCTTTAGGATTGACAATACGGCGCACTTGATAAATGGTTACCATATTTTCAAATGTTTTTTCCAAACCTTTCAGTTTGGTAGTAATTTTGACTTCTGCCTTCCGATGATATGCGACATAAGGATTGTTACCGGTATAAGCCGTTTCTTTTATCAATTGTTTGGCACGCGTATACATAGGTATAAAGATATTGTATGTATTCGCTTCGGTAGGATGTTGTTCCACACGGTATGTATCTGTCGAATCGGAACCGGTTGTAGTATGTTCTCCCACACTCATGTCTGTATATGTACGTTCTCCTCTTTTAGGAGCTTTTTCATAATGCTCTTTATTAGAATCCACGTTTACCGAAGTGGTCGTTTTGCGAATAACCAGATCTACAATGAGAGGAAACCATTCCACTGATTAGCATTCCCTTTGTCCATTTGGGAGTAATATATCAAGCCACTGGCATTATACGGAGCCCAACGGTTATCCGTAATTTCCGCCTTGATATATTCAATTTCACGTCCACCTGTATTTACTTTGATAGGGTACATCATTGAATGATTATACAAATATGATATGAAATAGGGTTCCGGAGTTATAACACCTGGTTCCGGTTCCTCATATTCGATATGCCAGTCTACATCATTGGCAAAATTTTTGAATCTGAGCGTCAGTTTGTAATGACAGTTGCGCTTGGCGTTATAGTCTTTGTAAATATCCTGACCAAGCATGAACCGGTATTTGATAGAACCATTGCCAATTCTTTCTGAATTAATGGATACATAATATGCATCTACTTCTACATATGTACCATATGGCATACCATCCTTAAATTTATAACCGGGATCTCCCGGCATTCCGGGAGCGTCAAGCCCGTCTTTTCCATCAGCGTCCTGCCGCTTGTCCTTACCTTCCCCCTGCATATTCTCATAAAAGTATACAGCAACGGAGTCTTCATGATGGGAACCATAATAAGGTTTTCCCCGTGTGATACGCGGGCCGTTATATTCATGGTCGTAAGTTGTAGGCAAGCTGCCTTTATAGTATTTTAGTTCCTCACCGTCCAACAAAGTTTTATCCAGTCCGTATCCCTCGGCACCTACATTATTATCCTTCCCCAAATAACATTGCATCGGAATATCCTTTATCTGTACCGACCTGAGGTACACAAAAACACCTTCTTTCAGACGGCTGCCGTCATAAGCAATTGTAAGCTTCGAAGCAGCCCGGCGCAACCATGAATGCAGGTAGATGCTCGGTCTGTTGATGGTAAGAGGTTCGTTTTCAGGCTGGTCTTTCTTGGTCGATGTGAAATATCCAAGCATCTGGCTGTTTTTGCCAACTTCACCGGAAACATTATGCCAGGTTAACGGAATACGCTTAAGTCCGTCTATGGTCTTGATATAATCGGAATACTTCTTGGCTAGAAGATCGGGAACATTGGCAACAGCATAAATATAGTATCTGCCAAAAGGTATTTCTTTTAATTTGAAAGTGGCACGTGGAGTCTGTGTCTCTGCAGATATTTTATTGTCTGCGTCTGCGTCCACACGTTTCTCATCGGTGATTTCAAAATCCAGAATCTGACGGCTTTGATTCTCCACAAGGTTTCCGCTTTCATCATACAACAAGACATAAAGTGTCTCTATTTCTTTAATCGCATCTCCTGCCGCCCTTGTGTTCTGCGTAAGCCCCGAAGCCATAGGACGGAAATCTACGGTGGCAGACACCGTGCTCTGCCCCTCTCCAGGTGATTCCGTTCTTTCAAACCAGTCGTCCACACAACTTGCCATACTGAGGACAAGTATGAACAGAAATGTATATAATATATCACGTCTCATCATCTTACCGTATTATCGTTCTTTCTTAGTATGTTACTGTCGTTTCATTTATAATCCGAAATCCGGGTTAAGAACAACCTCGCTATAAGGTATTACATCCACTTTCACTCCCTCCTCCCAGAAAGTGACGTCGACCAGTATATGAGTATTGCGGAAAAGGGCTTTCAGATTCGGAAAAAGCCGGGTAAACAATACTTCTTTCTCTTCTGAGGCCCCGGTTTCTCCTTCAAGATTTTTTTCTGTCAGATGAAGGGTCATCGTATAGGCTTGCTCTCCATATTCTTGCGTTCCATCTTTGAGGTTCTTACTTTCCGGGAGATAAAACACGGGGAACATTTTTTCACCGGGAGTGGGAGCTTCATTCACATGATATGTAAGACCGGGAACAAGAGTCGGGGAACGAACAATGACTGCCTCGTGAGTCTGCCCGGAAGGAATATCGTAATCCTGTATCCATCCTCTCCTATCCGCCAGCGTCACATCCTCCGGATGCTTTTGTGACTCATCCGCCACTTTTTTCATCCAATCAACCCAAAAGAACTGCTCGTCCTCAAAAAACATCTCCTTTTCCTTTTTATGAGGGATCAGATAGGTTTTCCCCACTATTCCGGAAATAGTAATTGCATCCACACTGACAGCATTTTCACGTTCGTTCGTAAAATGGAATGCGAATTTGGTAGCAGCACGAACCAAATAGAACTGCCGTTCTACCAGGCTCTCCGCATTGACCGGAACATCATATACCGAACTCATAGGAATGGGGTTCCTATAATCAGGAGTGAAATACAATTCGTCCACAATGCTCCTGAATGTATTATCACCGACTGTCAATGTTTCCAATTTTCCATGAAGTTCGGAAGATACACTCTCTTCGTTAGCTATCAGGTATATTTTCTTCGTTTCATTCCGTGTCACCTCTAATATTCTGAGACACTCGGTTTGAGGGAAGTTACCGAAATCAACATAGACGTTATGTTCCACACTGCCGTCCGCATGGAGGACAACAATGCGTAACGTGTACATATATTCGACAGAGTTATCCGCAGAGATATCAACCGCACGGGTTTTATCAAGAAGAGCGGTATGCAGGATGAGTGTAGCGGTGGAAGTATCCGGCTGTACTTCGTCCATACAGCCATTCTCTCCGCTGCTACACGCTGCCAACAGTAATGCCCAACCGGCAAATACTGCCATCCATACTGTATATCGCGATATTTTTTTCACTCTATATCCACATTAGAACGTACCACTTTCCATGAAAGGATTTGTATCACTGTACTTACCCATTTATTGTCTTCGTCAAGAAAAAATGTCATATTATACTCATCTGCCCGGTCGAGAAATTCCTGTTCGGACATATTCCTGTTACATTCGCCTCTTACCAACAGAGCGTAGTCAATAACGGGAATGGAAACGACTAGTTTTCCTTCCGTAGTATGAATCGTCAACATCGGACGTGAGTACAGGTCCCAGTCTCTTTTCACCAACCTGCTTACCGTAAGTTCTGCTACGGCAGCCTTGACTGTTGTCACAGCACGGTTCTCGACTTCGGGCATTACATCCACACCGGATTTTGTTAGTACATCAACACCAGCTTCACCCGAATAGGTGGACCAAGCACGATAGGTAATCGGCTCATCATTGATCAATGAGTTATCATGTGCCATCCAGCCGTTCCGGTCTTCAATGCTAAAGACAAAGTCGTCAGCGTTTATATCTTCTCCGGAAAGATGCTGAAGCACCACACGAAATACGTTCGTATCCTTCGTCAGGGACATGACATATGTATACTCGCCCCCATCATCATTTACAGGCAGACTGACATCGAGAGTGCCATGAAACAATGGATGTAAGTCTTTTCTAGAACAAGTGATACGTTTTTGAGTACCTGTTGCTTCGTCTGTCTCCAAATCATATTGCCGTTTCAACTTACAATGTAAATCTTCCAGATGGCATCTATGCGATACGTCGGGCAAAGTGAAGGATTCTTCGTTATCAAGTCCGCACCATGCGACAAGATGGTAATCACCAGGATCAAGGTCAAGAGACATGGTATAATCACCTGATGCAAGGATACTGCTTTGTTCGGCAGACTGCCATACCAGCTCTCCTTCAGGATTGAACGCGTAGAGTCTGACAGACTTCACTTCATGAGCAAAAGCATCGGCAAACTTCAGATTCATATCATAACGGAATTTCAGACGGTAGCGCACGGAGCAATCGCCTTCTTCGTTATAAATCATACTATCACACGATACGAACAGGAAAGCATGCACTACGACTGTCAATGCTGCTATTCCCCAACATTTGATATAAGACAGTGTGTTCATTATCTATCATTTCTTATTAATGACCAATATATATAGTCTGCGGGTGGAACCGCAGTGGAAATTTCTAATTAAGTGGAAACCCAGAATCTTCTTCAGGATTTCAAAAACGGCATCTCTCTTTACGCCGATAGCCCAAGCGCTTTCTTTACATTAAAAGGATGGCGGAACTCTCTTCCGACGGGAAGCGGTCCCGCCATCAGGATTACTTAGTGGTTGTTTTTATGATTCTGTTTGCTATAAATAATCACCATTCCAAATCAACATTCTGTTTTACAACTCTCCATGAAAGAATATTGATTTGTGCAGCAAGATAAGTATCATCATTCTTCGGATGTTGCGGAACAATCTTTTCATCAGGATTCAAAACCGGAGTTCCAAGACCAGCAACAGAAGTGATGGCAATATCATAAATATGGTTACGTACTACCCCAAACTTACCCTTAGTTTCTTCCGCACTTTCTTCATGCTTAATGTCAGTATAATAATATGTTTTACCGGATGACCATATTCTTGCACCAATCGAATTCTTATTGGCAAGTATCTTATTTACGTCATCATGGGTAGTATACGCCTCTCCATTCGCTTTATAGAATGTCACATCTTTTGCCGTCTCTTCATTCAACTGCAAATAGCTCAAATATCTCTTACTGTCTTCTGAAGAATTATCAGCGACACCTGCATCTATACCGGAAACAAGTTTCACCATATCCTTACTAATTGATACCAGTTTCTCATTCTCGCCATCTTCTTCTTTTGTATAAATCTGAGTATTTACAATACCCAACATTGCTGTCAATGCACCGGCTTCGGTATACTGTGTTCCACCCCATTCAGCCAAACTAACAAAAGTAGCCTTATTGTTCTCATCGACTGTCACCAATCGGGCTGCAATAATCGCCTGAGTACGATTGCTTAGAGCATCAGCCGAGACGTAAGTGGACTTTGTTCCATCAATATTATCTGCCGCATTTTCAAGACAGTATGCATTATGACCATCATATGAAGTAGAATTTCCATTTTCAACTCCTATAGTGCCCACCTTCTTAGCTATTTCATTATAGCTTAAATAACCAAGTGTAATATTTGCCGGGTTCTGTGCCCAATAAGAACGATAAAGAGCAGACATATTCCAAGTCCAACCTAAATTCCAGTCAGAATCTACTTTTTTGAAAAGATATGTTTTATCAGCAGTACCCGTCACATCCCATCCAGTAAAAATAGCATATACAACTTTTGCGTCTTCTCCTTCACCAACAGTTATATTGGTGTCACTGTCTTTTGCTGTTTTCAACGGAACGGCTACATATTCTTTAGCTACGCCATCTTCTTCTAATGTTACTGTTTTGGAAGAGACTCCTTCTTTCCATGCAGTATACAATCTTGCTTTAGCCCATACGCGTTCTACATAGATATTTACCGGATCCTCAGTGGCAGCCTCTGGTCTAGTTTTCAACTTATCTGCAGTTACCTCAACCTCACAACAGAAACTCTTGGAACCAAAAACAGAACTTGTCATCAAGAAACCATCATCTGCAGAACCAGACGATGCTATCTCATCACGAAGTTGACTCAAAGACTTGTTAGCATCACCTAAGAAACAATTGGTACCTACTCCACCGTTAAGTACTGCAACCATAGATTTAAGACCATCTACATTGTCATCCTTATCCGTTTCAATAACGAGCACTGCATCCACTTTTTCCTCAATATTAGGCATCTCGCTTTCAGTACTTCCCAAATCTTTGCCTTCAAGTGAATAATCATAATAATTTTTTCCTTCACGTCTTACCGGACAAGCAGAACCATCTGCTTTGAAGAAATAAAAACGTATCGACTTCACTTCATTTTCATTCGCCAACCCTTCTTCAAACAAATCTCCATCCTGATTTCCGGGATTTGTTTCTGCACGTGTCCTGATAGCTGCCGGATTAGCAATCCGAACAGACAGAAAACGACTCTGACCGTCAAATTCCGGACCGTTGGTTTCGGGCATAATTTCATCGCTGGAACAAGCACTAAACACCATTACTCCAAGCAAGCCCCAAAATAAATTTGATAACTTCATAAAATTAAATGTTAATGGATTAATAAATTATTTTTAGCTTTCTCTATTTTATCTATCTCAATAAGGATTATATCAGCCTGTTCTACTCCCATCGCTTTCGCATCATTGAGGAGCCTTCGCGCATTATCATAATCTTCAATAAGAAAGGCATGTGCACCACGGGCATAAACCGCCTGCGATGAATCTCCCGCTTTGAAAAGATAGCGTTTTGCACTTTCAAAATCCTTACGTTGCATTGCGGAATTCGCTGCATTCAGATTGGCAGTCTCATCATCAGGATACATTCTCACTGCCGTTTCAAACACGTCGTTGAACTCAACGCTTCCCGGTTCGTACGTCCGTGCCACAAGATAGAATTCATTGAGACTAAGTTTCTGGGGTTGCACCCTCATGACGCGCTTTATCTCTTCGACATCACTAAAGCTACGGATGACGTAGTCTATACGATAGTCTGTATGACGTAAGGCCGGATAACAATTCTGCAACAAGAAGCGGTATTCCTCCGGATAAGTCCGCTTTATCTTCGCTTCTTTAGTATCCGGTTCCAGATTGCTGTCAATCATGTCCAGTATCTCTGTACGGTGTGCCAGATTAGTTTTTTCGACATAACGGCGCAAACCAGCCCAATCTTCCGGCTCATAGTCCGTAATTATCACACTATCCTTGAAATGATATAACTGATTGATATAATGCTTCAAAGCTGCCGTACGACCTATTGCCAGATCTCGATTATGGGAATACGGACTCTCGGGCGACGCATATCCTTTGAGCCATACGGAAGTGATAGTGATGTCCTTATCATTCCGCACAGAATCTATAGAGGCTTGGATTTTACCCAGTTCATGCGTATTCCGACGATATTCAGGATAAATGACCGTCTTGTTGACCGGGAAGTCAATGAAGGCCGAACCGGAGAGCGAGCGACTCTTGACAGCCTCTGCCTGAGGGTAGACATAAAGCAACTGCGGAGACAACGGAAGTACTTCCATATAGCCGCCCAACGGCTCCACACATTCTGCCAATAGCGTGTTGCAACAGCCATAATCACTGCGATACAATTCCAATGCTGCTCCGTTCATCCATCCATAATATGGAATAATGGCATGGTATGCCACATCGGAGGGTTTTGAACGCGCTTTAAATGACATTTCTTTTGCACCGGACAGCATACTTTCTCCATTACGCACATAATAATAATAACGTTGACGCCCATAAACTCCTATTGACGGAAGTTCGAGCGTATCTGTAGCGCACACAAAGCGGGGAGTAAGCAATACAGCCCTGTTTATATCTACTTCCAAAGGGGACAAGCCCATATTCATGTCAACCACTATATATTCACCGTTCCGTTCAATCCTAAGACTATCAGTTGTCACTCCGACTGTTTGCTGGGCATTCAACATACAACCTATTCCCAGCAATGCTGCTATAATAAAAATAAATTGTTTCATAACTAAACGCTTTTAGAATAAATAGACTAGATTTACCGCTACCTTAGTGGGACCGAAATAGTTATGCGGTTTATTTTCACTAACTTTCTTTCCACATCCGGCACACCTGAAACGATCATAACGGGTATAGGAATAACCGACACCTATTTCCGTCTCGATGTTCCAATGCCGCCCCAATATCCAGGCATACCCATAGGCAACACCCGCGCCTACAAACCAGCCTTGATACCGGGTGCTTTTAAGCGTCGAGAAATCAGTGCCCAGTAAACTAAAATCTGTATCAATGCCACCTATATTATATTGTCCGCCGTGCAGATGGGCTCCGATAAAATGCCCCGCAAAACGGTCGCAAAACCAATAACGAGCTTCAGGTTGCACTGCCCAATGCTTCCACCGGCGATCATGAGACAAAGTCCATGCATTGACCTCTCCGGAAATGTCGAGCGTCCAACGAGGAGCCAGCCCTACCTCCAAACTGGTATTTATATTTAGAAAAACATCGGATAAAATATTGGTCTTTACTGCCACATCTTGTGCACAAACCGGATGAGCCACAATATTCATGACTATTATCAGAAAAAAAATCCCTAGTTTCATCATTTATGTGTATTCTTATGCTAAAATATTGTTGTTATTTCCTATGAAATATCATCCAAACAGGCAAAGCTACAAACAGACATACATTTTGCCGATAATCCAAGAATATAACTGTTTAAGTTTTCCTTGTAAATATGTTCATACCCCAATCATATCCTTTTTATAGCCTTATCTAATACTTCTCTTATCAAGAAAAGTACCACTAATACTGAATATCTGATATTTACATACTTGCATTACATGGATATGTCATTCCGATTAACATTTGACAAAAAATGCTAATATTATTTGTTGTAAAATAAAAAAGTTTATTTAATATAATAAGATATACCCTGTTTTTTGTAATTTTGCACTGTTTAATACTTTTCTTGATAAGAAAAGTACCAGATTAACAACGTGTTTTCATACTTTCTTAAATCATTATAAGGAGTTGATGATAAGACTATTAGCCTTATCAATAGCGGAAGTATCCAATGAAGCAAGATAAATTTTCGTAGTATTCTCAGAATCGTGTCCCATAGCTTCGCAAATCACTGAAATAGAGATATTTTTACTTTTGGCTATACTTGCCCAAGCGTGGCGCGCAACATATGTTGTCAGCGTTACATTCAAGTTCAGCAGTTTTCCAATCATTTTCAATTTCCTGTTGATTAAATGTGCCGCATTTTGATATTGCCGCCTCTCATCTTTTGCAATATCTTTTATTATCGGTAGCAGGTAAGGTGTATCTACCGTATCATACTTATTGATAATCTCCTGCATAGGCTTTTCCCATTTGATAAAAAGCTGCTGATTCGTTTTGTGACGCCGATAAGACAAAATACCGTTCCGGATATCTTTCTTTTTGAGAAACGCTATATCTACGAATGACATCCCACGGGTATAAAACGAAAACATAAAGATATCCCGGGCATAATCCATCGATGGAGAAAATTTCAATTCCAGATCCCTTATTTGACGGATTACTTTTATGGGCACAGCGCGTTTCATAGTCTTGTCAATTCCGGTATAAACATATTTGAACGGGTTACGTTGCACTGTCAACTCTTTATCTACGGCACGATTATATATTGCCCGCAAATTTCTCATGTAATAGGAAGAGCTGTTGGGACATACTCCGGCAGATTTCAAATAGGTTTCATACTCGACCATAAGAACAGAATCGATACTTTCAATAAGGATATCTCCACGTCTTCCCATGAAACGCTCAAAACTATTCAAGGCCACCGTATAAGTTTCAGCAGTACGCTCTTTACCAACCTGCTCCAGCTGCATAACAAGTTCCCGTCCAAACGAAAGGAAACCACCGGCTAAAGAATCCTGAAAAGACTTCACCACATCTTCTGAGGTAAAGGTAGCCGTAGTTCGCTTGAGCCTCAAAACAATTTCCCTGAGTCGGGACTGATCTTCTAAAATACATTTTCTCATTGTGACCAAATAATGTGCACGTATTGCGTCATCAGCAGGAATGATGATTAACGACAACCGTTTATCCCATTCTGAGGGAAAAAGCTTGTAACCGGTGTTTATGCACCTTACAACCCTGTCATGAATCACTTGATAAAACAAAGTCCCCTCTTTATCCAAAATAGAGGAAGGACGAAATTTGAGTTTTACTGTTGCCATATAAGCTATATTTTGAATTAAACAATTAGTGATATAACAAATATGGAAATAAAAAAAAGAGACTGAATAACTTTTTATTGTTAAACAGCCTCTTAATATTGTTTTTTTCAGAGTTTACCCGGAATTATCTACCACTTGTAGTTAATACCGAAACTGAGCAATTCCTTTAACTGGAAATAGCTGTCACCCTCAGTGGGTTTGGAACTATCATCAAAACGGGTGTGAACATAAAGTTTGGTAGAGAGATAACGGTTCAGAACAAAATTGAATGTGTTTTCCCATTCTACACGAGCCCAATGGTAGTTAGTCAGATAGTTGAGACGGGATTCCAATGACACGGCAGAAATGATATTCCAGTTAAACGTTGACTGCAACTGCGAACCGAAGTCATTCTTGGAGCATTTGCCTTTATCCAGACCGAATTTCGTTTCATCCACTTCCGAGTTGTCAATATAACGCAGGTTATAAGTCAATGGCGCCATAAAGACAGAAAGGTTGAATTTCTTTTTATTCAGCTTATAGTCCATACCGATACTGACCGCCAAATCGGCCGGAGACATGAAAGCTGAAACCAGATCTTCGCTGTTGGCCTTGTATCCATTGAAAAACTGGGTTTTGAACTCAGAGGAGATCGTATAATACCAATTCTTCAAGGCTCTCAATCCCAGTTTGTTATAGATGCGAAGTTGATCGGTTGTAAAGAGATACTTATGATATTCGTCCGACGGGGTGGAAGTCATACCCGCTTTCGCTTCAAGCTGGTTTTCAAACAGCACTTTCTCATTGTCATTATAGTTTGCGAAGATCAGAAAAGTAGCTAATCCGGAGAAGTTGCTCTCCCCCCCCTTATACCAGTTGTCCGAAAGGTGGTTCTGGCTGATCTGTAATGAACCGTTACCTCCTACAACCCACCAGTTGGGGCGGCTGATCTTGATATCGGCCTTTCCTACATTATCATTCATATCTTCACGTTGAAACAGATGAATCACATTGGCTTTGGGGGAGATCTTCGGTTTCACATCATGCCGGAAAACATCCCGACTCATGATACGGTCTTCCGTAGTAACAACCAAATTCGGATGTTGCAGATAAAGATCCATCAAAGCGTTATTGACTAATGTATTGGCACGTCGGGTTTTGGTAAACGCCAATGTGTCGTATGGTAAAAGTTCCGATGTCAGTTTGGGGGTGGTGTCCGGCTGCACAGGTTTCCATTCCAGTCTTGAATACTGTTCCATCGGGGCATAGTAATACGCCAAAGGAGTAAACAGACGGAAATAGTCGGGATCCGACGGAATATAACGTGGCGGTACAGACGGATCATTCAGATAATCCAATTGGGCTATGTACTTATTATATAAATAAGAAACGGTATCCAATTGGGGTGTCGGACCGGACATATTGAGTTTTAACATTAAATATTTCTGGAGTTCTGCCGAAAGTGTATCCGCTTTTACGACTTTGGCCTTAGCCACTACCGTTGAAGATTTGGGAAGTGAAGAATTGCCGACATTTTCCTGTGCAAAAAGCGATAACGAAAATAACAACAGGATAAAAACTGAATATAAAGTAGTAACTCTCATCATATTTGTTTATGGTTTAGGCTGCAAAGCTACATTATTTTGTTCAGAAATCATAGGATTCTTTCAAAATTGCATTTTTTAATAAAATTGTAGAGACGAAAGTCTGCATTCTTCCTCTTTTTTTTATAATTTTGCGCTTTTTAAGTTCATAAGAATACTACTAAGTAAACAATTTTAAAAACAGTTATAGCTGTGGGAGAAACAAAGTATATTTTCGTCACCGGTGGTGTT
>ERZ791883.451-NODE-451-length-51141-cov-3.666014_pt1 | contig 51141 bp, 39 predicted proteins | sample MGYA00510160_ERZ791883 | MGnify/ENA primary metagenome ERZ791883 (study PRJEB30046, sample SAMN00792072) | human gut metagenome | study: EMG produced TPA metagenomics assembly of the A metagenome-wide association study of gut microbiota in type 2... | reverse complement strand
ACTGCTGTTTCAGGACGTTTCTATAGTAATTTTAAATCGGAAGATTTTGTGGTCGGATAGTGTGTAAGTGCCCTCTTGTTATAGTAGTTCCGAAATGTTCAGAGTTGTTTTGGCTGTTTTACTTGCCGATGCAGTATGTGTACATCGTTGATTATCAATAGCATAGCGCTCTAAAAGGTACAACCGGCAGGTTGAAAAGTATCTGAGAATGTGTAAGTTAGTGATTTTTAGCACCATTCTCGGCTTGTACCTCCATTTTGGAAAGTAAAAGTAAGTGTAATTTCTTGAATATCAAAATGTGCGGTACAAAAACTTGTGAAAAATGCCGATTTTTGATGAGAAAAGGTACAAAAATGGCTCTGAAAACGAGGGGACATTATGATTATTTTGCGAAGTATTCAGTCTTCAACCAATAGGCATAAATTGGGTCCTGGAACGAGATTTCACCAGCCATCAGAACCTTGAGATACTTCAGTTGCTGTGTGGTCAGCGTTTCGGTGATTGTTACAAACAACAGACTTATGTGACAGCGGTCGCTATTTTTTAAGATTGCCTTAGCAGTAATATTTTGAACAGAAAAGGAAGTGTTATTTCTTTTTCTGTTCAAATTATTGCTATCTTTCTATAAACAATATATTGTTTGTTATCTGTAAAATATCAGTCTTATGAATAATATAATAGCATTTAATGTCTCAACGCCCAATAATGTGGTCAAAGTAGATTTCAGCAGGAATAAATTCAAAAATTGTCTCTGTAACACATCATAAAATAAAGCAAAACTGCTATATTTGCATATTATATGATATGTTGAGCTATGACGAAAAGTACGATGGGTACCAAGTTGCCAAGAAAGCTGGAGCAGAAGATGCAGATAGTAGGAGAACAGATCAGGCTGGCCAGATTACGCAGGAATCTCAGTATTGCCCAAGTTGCCGAACGTGCCACTTGTTCACCTCTGACGGTTTCACGCATAGAGAAAGGTGTACCAACGGTGGCAATAGGCATTTATCTTAGGGTGCTTTATGCGCTTCAGTTAGATGATGATATTCTTCTGCTTGCAAAAGAAGATGCAATGGGAAAAGCATTACAGGATTTAAGTCTTAAACAAAGGGAAAGGGCATCAAAAAAAGAATAAGGTATGAAAAGACTCTATGTATTTGCTGATTTTGATTGGTTGAAAGAACCAAGACAAATTGGAGAGCTGAGTTACGAATCCCTTCGTGGCTCTGACAGCTATGGATTTTGCTATAATGATGAATGGCTCAAGGACTATGGAGGTCTGTTTCTTAGTGATGACTTGAACAACTATCCCGGTCAGCAATACACGACTCTAGGCAAGGATATTTTCGGATGTTTTTCTGATGCCCTTCCAGACAGATGGGGGCGTACATTGATAAATCGTCGGGAACAGATTCTAGCAAAGGAAGAAAAGCGTCCGGTACGTCGGCTTTCTTCATTCGACTATCTTATCGGGATTGAGGACTTTTCTCGCATGGGAGCTTTTCGATTCAAGGAATCAATGAATGGAGAGTATATCAATGCAAGCGAGGTCCTGCGCATACCACCGCTGACAGATATTCGTGAGTTGATTGCAGCTAGTTCCGAAATAGAGAAGAGTGAAGATGAGAACAAGTTACCTGAAATGCGTTGGATTGCTCAATTGGTACAACCGGGCTCATCTCTTGGCGGAGCACGTCCAAAGACAAGTGTAATTGACGAGAACAAGATTTTGTATATAGCAAAATTTCCGTCCCGCAAAGATGATTATGATGTTGGACTTTGGGAACATTTCTCACATCTGTTGGCAAAGAAGGCTGGTGTCAATGCTGCAGAAACAAGAGTAATCTCTACAAGCGACAAATACCATACTTTGCTTTCCCGGCGATTTGACAGAAGGGAAGACGGTAAGCGCATACATTTTGCTTCTGCCATGACTCTTTTGGGCTTAAATGATGGAGACAATGCCAATACCGGTAACGGCTATCTGGATATGGTTGATTTTATACTTCAGAATTGTACTAACGTGGAGGATAATCTGAAAGAACTATATCGCAGAGTCGCGTTCAATATCTGTATTGGTAATACAGATGATCATTTCCGCAATCATGGTTTTCTTCTGACTGCCAAGGGGTGGACTTTATCTCCGGCTTATGATATGAATCCCACTCTGAATGAGTATCAGAGTCTGCTTATTTCAGCAATTTCTAATAAAGCTGACCTTAATATATTGCTTGATGCTTGTGAGGATTATATGCTTAACTGCAGAACGGCAAAGGGAATTATATTAGAGGTCGTAGAAGCAATAAAAGGATGGAGAGAATTGGCTGTTCGATTGGGGATATCTAAGCGAGAGATGGATATGTTTAGTGGGGTGTTAGATTGGCAAAAGTTTTATTGAATAATAATTTAATGATTGTTACTTATATTAATTAGAATTTTAATTCAAAATTATGGAGATAGGTGAATATATTGATAAATATATAATTACGGAGGTAATGCATGGAGGAATGTCAGAGGTGTACCGTGTCGCGATTGAAGGAGCTCCGATAAAATTTGTGTTAAAACGACTAAAAAAAGATGCTAATGATGAGCAAAGGAAATTATTCCGTAGAGAGATGCGTATATTGCAAAAATTAAAGCATCTTTATATAATTGAAGTTCTAGAGGAACATTATGATGGAGAATGCCCGTATTATGTAATGCCTTCATGTGGTAAATCTTTTGTAGATATTGCTTCTACTTCAGATGATTATTATAAATTAGTATTAACAATGCAGATGTGTGAAGGTCTTGAGTATATGCACAATAATGGAGTAAGGCACCGAGACATAAAGCCTCAAAACATACTTATAAAAGATGATATTGTTAAAATAGCAGATTTCGGATTGTCGCGTTTCTGGGATAGGGATAGTACAACTCTTACAGCCACTTCTTTAGCGGCGGGAACACAAGGTTATATGCCGCCAGAATATTCTAGTGGTGGATTCAAAGAAGGAACTGTTCAAGGTGACATTTATATGTTAGGGAAAACTATCTATTTTTTATTTAGCCATGGAGGAGATGTAAGCAATATTAGGCTCAATCGAGTATCGCCTCAAATTGCCGCTATTGTGGAAAAGGCAACTAGAGAAAATCCAGAAGAGAGGTATGCTTCCATTACCACTATTATAGAAGAACTGAGGTCTTATAAAGAGGCGATTGAGGCTATAGATAAGCTTCCTAAATCAATAAAAGATATCAAATCGAATTATAAATCTGGCTCTATAGAATTTAATGAAGAGCTGTATAAACATTTCTGTTTTTTATCTAACGAATCAATGAAATGGGGAGAATCTTTAAGTCAATTAGGTGAGAATGAATTGATGGGAATGTTGAAGTATAAAAAAGATTATATTAACAATCTTGCCTCCCATTTTATAGAATGCATTAGCAGTACTTCAGATTATATTCAATTTGGAGATATTGATCAATTTGTTAAATTTGGGAAGTGTGTAGTTGCTTCAAATTTGGATATAGCTACTAATCAGCAATTAATATCATTTCTCATAGATTTATCTGTAGATTATAGCAGATGGCCAAGCATGAATGGACTAGCAAAAATTTTAAATGCTGCAGTATCAAGTGATCCCGAACATTATCGAATGTTTATTTTTAATCACAGGGATAAATTAAAGGAAATGCAACCTAATCTCAATGTAGATTCTAAATTTAATAGTGAGATATGCCTTATTATTGCTAAATAAGACATATTTTAATGTATAAACAAAAGTATTATCAGTTCATGTATTATGAAAATAGAGAGATTAACTACATTGGCGTTTTCCATGTATTCCAATAAAGGTGCTTATGTTCTTTTACTGGGTTCTGGAATATCACGTTCTGCACATATTCCAACAGGATGGGAAATTGAAACATGTCTTATAGAACAATTGGCAGCTGCTGAAGGGGAGATTATAAAGGAGGATGCACATCAATGGTTTAAAGAAAAATATAAGAAAGAGGCTTCATATTCATCTCTATTGGAAGAGTTAGTACAGACTCCAACTGAGAGAGTGCAATTAATGAAACAGTTTTTTGAACCTGCTGATGATGAAAAGGATTTAGGATGGAAGAAACCGACAAAAGCACATAAAGCCATTGCTAAATTAGCCAAAGCTGGTTATGTTCGTGTTATCTTAACCACAAATTTTGACAGATTGTTGGAACAGGCATTTGAATCTGAAGGAATAACTCCACAAGTTATTTCTCATGAGGCTGCTATTTCTCAGGCAACTCCACTTGTTCATTGTCAGATTCCTACTATTGTGAAGATCAATGGAGATTATATTGATTGCCAATTTAGGAATACAACGCAAGAGCTGGACGAATACCCACCAATAATGAAGCAGTATCTGAAACGAATATTTGAGGATTATGGACTCATAACTTGCGGTTGGTCTGGCGAATGGGATAAAGGGCTTATCAATATTATCTCGGAATCGACTTTGCCCAGATATAATTCATTTTTTGCAACTGTTGGTATAGCAAAAGAAAATATACAAGATTTATCTCGTTTAAGACACGGAGAACTGTTGCCTATATCTGGTGCGGATGCAATGTTTTCCGAACTCTGGGAGCAAGTTTCTGCATTAAATGAAAATCATGTCAATAAAAATATGGGGCATGATATAATGATCGCAAAATTTAAGATGTATTTATCATCCAATCAGTATGACATAGAATATACAGATATGCTTGACGGATTAGGTAATAATGCTTATAATACTATAATTGAACATGCCCAATATAATTTTCAACTAACACAGGATTCTTTTTCAAAATATTTGGAGATCCACAAAACTGCAATATCGACTTTATTGGAAACTGCGATATTGGCAGTAAGATGGGGAAAATGGTTTCACGTAAAACCATTTGGCGACTTATTAGTGAAGTTATGTATAAAACCATTTAGAAATGGCGAAAGTTTTATTGAAGACACGCAATATTTACACGCTCTTGCTCCAATGCTTTTATTCAATGTAATGGGGATTGCTTGTGTAAAATATAACCGATTCAGAGAACTTGATAATATTTTAAGATTATCAGTCCCGGCTCCTAATTTTATAGATATTGCACGACGACGTCCTTTATTATATTTATTAGGTGGCACACATTGGAATTATGATAGATGGAACTTATTAATGGGGGAACGTTATTACTATCCTTTCAGTATTTTTTTTCTTGAAGAGTTGCGACCTCTTTTTAAAGATTATTTTATTGTTGATTCTGAGTATGAAAACACCTTCTATATTTGGGAGCATATGAAATCTCTAATTTATGGTTATAATAAATGCTACATATTGTCGGAAAGTTTTCCTCTTGGCGAGTTTATTAGACGAGAATCTATGTACAAGGTACGTGGTAATGAAGAAGAGCCATATATGATATTCTTGGGAAGTGCTGATTCACTAAAAAATGAATGGGCCCAATAAAGCAAGGTATGTTTGGAGGCCGCTATGAAAATTATAAAGCAATAAGTGAAAAGGCAAATGCTTATTATAAAAAATATAGAAAATTTTAGCTATTATGGAAAATCAAATTACAAATATTATCACAATTCTTACAGCATTATTAACAGGAGGATTTCTTATGCTATTTATAGAGAATCAGCAGACAACGACTTATGTAATAGAACGTCTTCACCAAAGAATGAATCCTTTTTTTCATAGTTTTACCAATTATGTTAAGTTTGTTTCTTCATTTAAGTCTTGTTTTAGTTGGAAAAAATGTACGACCTCATATATGAAGAGTATGAAACAATGTGTAGAGGAAATATCTAAATATGGAGGAAAAGCTATAATAAGTGGGCAAGATTCTCTATATATTCTTTTAACGCAACAGAATTAGATTCAATTTGTGAAAAAATAAATGGCATTTGGTATTATGAAGATAAAAATATAAGTGATTTTAATAATAATGTAGGTTTTGATGAAAATCATGCTAAAAATTTTGGTGAATATAGCCTTGAATATTTGAAAGGTATTTCACCGAAATATAATCGCGAACGGCTAACGAAGTCATTATTACCAAAGGTATCAGGTGATTTTTATGTCGATATATATCAACCAATACAAAATGTATTACATGAATATGAGTATTGGATGAAAAAAGATAAATATTTTAAGAATTTGTCTTTTGTAACAATATCTGGGAACATACTATTTATGTTAGTTCTTCTCATGTTCCATCAGTATCTGCCAATATGTGTTGCTTACTTACTGTGTATTATATGTTCAGGATTGTTAATATATGAATTATACGAATTGATAAGAATTGAAAAATTAGCGAAAGAAATCATGAGATAATTTTTGATTGTTGTCAATCTATTCTGTTTAGGAATTAAGTGTCAAAACAGAATCCAGATATAAGAAGAAACTTACAGCTGAATCCTGTTTCTATTTATACAAAATTTTGGACAGTGTCCCAATAATTTTCTGGAATTCTCTTTAAGAATACAGCTAGTGTATTAACTAGAATTACTTACTCTATTTTACAATAAACTGAGAAACTTTCTGCTTCCATAGAAAAATTCTCGTTTTTGAAGAAATTCTTTATTATATATACATTATCATCGTAAACCAAGGCCAAGTCATATTGATTTTTATATCTTTCATCAAGAGCTGTATTATACTCATTTTTTGACAATATAAAACTTTCTCCATTAAATTTTTTCACTTCCAAATATCTCCATTCACTTTCCCCTTTTACTTTATATTTAAAATCATATCCCAATGTGTCATCTTTGTTTGATTCATCAGAATTACCTGAAAGCCAATAAAAATCAAATCCTCCTGCTTTCAAAACGTTACGCACAGTAAGTTCTGCATTCTTACCTGCTTTCTTTTTTTTGCGATCTGTTTCAGAGGTATAAACAGAGCCTTTCTCAGAATTACTCCTCATATTCTTATTGACTGGTAAATTACCCTTTTTTATATCTTTTCCATCCAGAAAAGTAATACTCTTAATCTCTTTTTCTGTCGCACTGCTTCCATCGTTGGAGTCATTATCTTCTTCTGTCTTTGTTTCCAATTGAGTAATTATCTTATTTACTTTATCCTGATTGTTTGGAAAGAAAAATATACTCTGGTCTTCAATTGACAACTCGTTTAATTTTTCTATATTATATAAAGAAATATGCTTTTCTGATGAGTCACTCCATGTTATAGCATATATATTTTTTACCTTTTCCTTAAGGTAATCAATGTACTCATTATCCTCATATAGTTTACTCTTGTTACCTTCAAAGTATATGTTTTCGTAATCTTTCTGATATTTTATAAAATTCTTTTGATTTTTGATGTCACTACAGAGACACAACCATAAGGAGTGCACAAACGACAAACGGTATGTACTCTTTATATCGTCAAACTCCTTTTTATGTAAGAATGACAAATCTATATTATTAGGTCGGAGATTTTTAGAATATATATTTCTTAAAAGTTCTTTTGATTCTATTGTCATCCATTTCCGGAAGTCAACCCTTTCGAAATGAAAATCGTCAGGCAATCCAAACTCCTTTATAATAGATTTATAAAAAACATCATTAATATCTGTTATATTACTATTACGAATAAAGTTCCAAAAAGATAATTCTTCACGGGAAATACCCATTAATTCCTTTGCTTCTTGTATATCGTCAGCAAAATCATATTTGGCAGCCTCCTTCATAAAACGAGGATTCTGGAATATACGTTCGAATACTTCGTCTTTACCTTCAAGCTTTGTTTCAATAGATAATATTTCGCTTATTGCCTTACAGTATTTCACGCTAGATTGCATTTCCGACAGATAATTTACACCATTTGCATTCAGATAAATTATTCCATTTGAATTAATAAACTCTATAGGATTAAGTTCAATATCAATATTACCGTTTAACTGATAATGGCATGCATACACAAGTTTGATTCTCATATTTTTCAATCGGCTGGCAAGATCCTTCTTTACATCATAACTATCCACATTCTGTATGCAATACAATAAAATATAAAGCTTAATACCCTCTATAAAACTCATAAATTCATGATTAAGAGGATGCTCTTTTATACTATTATTCTGAACAATAGGATAAAACTCAGCCAATGGCTCGATACCTAAGGTATCACATACCTTCTTTGCTCCTCTTCTTGCAGGGTAATATAATCGGTTTCTACCTATTGAACTTTCCAAGGCCTTAGGGATGGACGTATTGTCTGTATAATACACTTTAGATGCTGGTAAAAATATTACCTTTCCATCACCACTGTATGCACAAAGCCGGACATTATGGTTATTAAGATTTCTACCGTCTTTATTTAACGCATCAATAACCAAAGAATATACTCTTCGTACATATTTCCTGTTTTTTTCATCTGACAATTTGTTTAGTATATCTGTAATATCATTATCATCCAATCCTCTAAGATTTGTCGTAAGGAATTTCATTATTGAATTCATTTTCTCAGAAGGAATATCTTGAAGATATGTGTTTGAATTCAACTTTCCAAGAACTATATCTGATGAGAGAATCTTTTTATTTACAGAAGCTAATTGTAGGAACTGGAATCTTAAATAAGAATACTCTGTTTCAAGATGATATATTCTTGTGTATTTAAAACTTAAAGTTTCTCTGCTGTTTACTACACAATTCAGTAATTCTTCGTTTGTAGCCAATAGATATATAATCTTATCTAATGTCATTTCATTAATACTTTTCGATAAAAGATCGGTCATCTTAATTAATGACGTTTCATACATTACTTTAAGCATATTATCTATGGTATATGTAGTATTGCTGCAGGCATTAAGTATATGCATTTTCTCAAGCCATTGTGCATAAGTCCATATATCCTTTACCTTATCCTCTTTTATGAACTTGTTCACTCCTAATAGTTTAAGAAACCTTGTGTATTCCGGTTCACCCGGTTTATCTAGTTTATCTATGTTCCAACTATCATAAGCCAGAATATACGAGGCATTATCGCCGAATATATGTCTGTTGTCACTTGTATCTAACAACAATTTTGAAGCATCGACAATTCCACCATCAGTATCAAGTAATTTTACTGATTCAAGATTGGTTTCATATCCTAGCGATACATATATCTTTAGAAGGCAAAAAAACATTTCTTTTATGGCATTTGTCGCCACATTTTTGTCTTGAGTTGTTATGTATTTATTAGTTTGTGATACAATAGCTCTTAAGACCTCACTTTTATCATAATCGTTTACTGAAGCTATATTCTTTTTTTTAAGCAAAGCACAAAATGTTCGTGATTGAGTTGTATTTTGATTTGCAGATTGACTATCAATCCAAAGAAAATCATTCTTCCTCAATAATTCCAATAGACAGATATAAAGTTCCCTGTTTATAAATTGTATATTCACAAAACTCGGACAAGGATAATCAGATCCTTCGGTTTTTGGAGTAAATACCGCAGCTCTTTCATCATTAATAAGATTATTATTGTCATCAATGAAAAGCCATAGTTTATAGCCTTCATTAATACTAACATTTCTAATGACGAAGTTTATCAGTTTAGCTCTTGTATCAATATTAAGATTCTTGGTAGAAGATATAGAATTTAATGAAGGGATATAATCTTCTTGTTTTATTAAGCGTTTCTCCAAAGTGATATTATCATCGAAAGGACGAAGTACATATTTAATTTCACCTTGCTTTTCCTGAAAGTCATCCCAAAACTCCAACTCTTCCATACTGGAGTAATAATAATTATTGGCCCCAACATATTTACCACATACGGTAGGAAACAAACTCTTCGAATCCCGTTCTTTTTTCAGGATGCTGAAAAGAGTTTCTTTTATTATTTGTGAAGTATTAGAGAATTGCTCAAGAGGAGTAATCATCTTATACCACTTCCAGTCGCATTCGTTATCCTCGTCTAACTTTTTATCTATGTATTTTGAAATAAATTCGGCTACCTTCTGCAAAATATAACGATTTACTTCTTTTTCAATTATATAGTTTCGTGAACTGTTCAGTTCTAAAGTTGCATGAATGATAAATGGTAGACCTATACTTTCCTGGGTAGGCAGATAGTTATAAAGGCAGTAGCTATTGCTGGCAGTATTCCTGTCTTCGGGAATAGCCAATTGAATACTGTATCGTTGCTTTTCTAATTTGTCCGAATCTTGAAATTCTTCTGGCAATTCCTCCGATAAAGTCTCCTTCAACCAGTATATTCCATCAGCAAAATATCTGTTATTCCCTTCATGTTTAATATTCAGCTTTTTCTCATTCATACTTGTATCGGAGATATTCATTTCGGTTACGTTATTTAGGAAAAGAAGTGCCTTTTCTTCAATCAGATTTAACTGTTCAATTATATTCTTTTCGTAATTCTTCTTGTATTCAATGACTACCTTACAACCTTTTTCCAAACCATCTTCAAGATATTCTACATTGGGAATGGCTAACATTGGGAATGGTATACACGTAGGAGACAGGTTACGACTCCGACGTATCTCATCAAGATTTATATTTAGTTCTTCTGCAAATTTAACAGCCTCATTTCTCGAAAATGTAAATATAAATGCCCCTGTATGAATTTGTATTTTATCAGCCCAAAAGATAAGTGAACGGAATCCCAATCCTTTATTCCCAATATAAGACGACGTTACTTTACTACTTGTATTTGCAATCATAATAGACTTTATCCCTTCGTAACTGAAAGGTTTGCCATCATTATATATAGTGAGGATATGTTTGTTTGTATCAATTGAAATATCAATTCTTTTAGCTTGAGCATCATCTGCATTTTGTATGATTTCCAAAATCTGGCGCCCATTATAATCATTCGATATTTGATTTTCACCATTGAAGGCAGAAACTACGTCATCAATTTTGTTGTAGGTCTGCTTTCTTTCTTCTATTAATTTATTTATATTTTCCTTAGTTATATTCATTTGCATAATAATTTGAGCATGAACTCGCTTTTAGTCATTTCTCTTGTGTCATATCCTCTCTGTTGAATACAGAACATTTTGAGGGTTTACGTGTCACATTAATTATGTGGTCTGAAATCGTCGAGCATACTTATTGAAAAAAGTCCAGAAAGAAGAACTTTCCGACTTGCTAAGTCTTACCGACGAGGATTGCCCTTCAATCTTTCCCACAACTCAATAATTTTGTTCCGTACAGTTTGGAATCCTATGTTTCTTTTCTAGTTCAGTAAATACAATACACTCCATATTTCTTTAATATATTTATTATTTAATTACGCAATGATTGCATCATTCGGTCTATTTGTGTATCCTCAGCTTCATAAGCGCCGCGACTTTCTCTATAGTAATCTTCATCATAGTAATCCGGTTCGTCTGGTAACGATGCTTCAATTTCATCAAGATGTGCAAAAGCCCGATCTAATGAAATTCCATCAGGAAGGCTTTTAGCTATTTCTTCATATATCTCTTTTTGTTGTGCACATTCCGCTTCATTATTGATAGATGAATCCATATCTAGAATCATGGCTTCTTCAAGGTCTTCTATAAAGCAATCGTTTATAATGCTAGCATTATTTGATGCATTTAGCAAATCTATAAATGATACATACTCATCTAAAGGAATATCCTCTTCTGACAGTTTAGTGAGTATGCTAGTTAAGGTCGTTTGATCTTCAGAAAAGTCAATGGCATTAACGATACAAATTCTTTCAGCAAAATTTTCAGAATTACCTGTAGTAATCAGTTTTATTAAATAGCTCTTAATTTGTGTTGATTGTATTCTGAATAATTTGGGAAAGCAATCCAAGAATTGTTTGATGAAGGTAGCTGCATCAAATGAGGACTTAGCCAAACCATTTGAGATTTTTCTAATCTTACATGATTTTGGTTGTTCAATTAAAAATGCATTAAACTTTGCAAGAAGATATGGTATGTTATTTATATCTAAAGATGAATAATTACGTCGGAAATAATCAGGAAGATTATAGTTATTTGCTTCTGCTTCTGTAAAAGCATATGTAAGCTGATCCGGAAATATTGAATACTGAATTAAGGATCTCTGAATGTTTGTATTTTGTCCAATATAAGTGATTAAAAAATCTCGAACTGATGGATTGTATGTTGTAACAATAATCCACTCTTGTTTCCGCTGAGTTCTAATAAAACAATCATGTAATAATTTAACTACTTTATTCCAGGTTATATCATCATATGATAATGTAATCTCTGGGGTGGCATTTATGCAAAAATAATTATATGCAGCTTTCCAGTCTTCAAGAGTTACTAGTTCACCCATTGTGGCCAATATAAGAAGTGCGTATTTACACTCATTAGGTAATTTCTCAAAAGCTATTTCCCAAACAAGAAAAGGATGAGATAGGAGATGTTTAAACTGAGACATAAAATTAGCAGAGTCTGTTGATTTCCACAATCCTTTATCAATATATGTTTCAATTACTCGTGGATTATAATTATGATGATTTATAATTAAATTATAGTTCCGATTTTTTAAAAATTGTACAATATATTCTTGAGGCAATTGAGCATTAGCCATATGATTATAAAGAATTTTTGCTTTTACGGCCCTTGTATAAGCCCCAACATCGAGAATACATTTTGCCATTTCAATATTTTCTGTACGCATTTTTTCATAATGTGTGCGAGCTTCTGCCAATATATATTCACGCGTTGTCAATATGAAAGCTTTTGATTTGTCTGTTTTTATTTGTCTAATAAAAGTTAATAACTTTTGTGCAAATCCTGTTCCACCATCTTCGAATACACTTGCGCCAAGAAAATCGTCAAAGAAGAAAATTTGTTTTTTATCACGTTTAAATAATTTTGCCGCAGTATCAATGTCTCCTGAGATATTGATAAATTCTTCAAAACCATTAGCAAGATAATCATATATCAACATTCTTGCTAATGTTGTTTTACCGATTCCAGGAATACCGGAAATTATCACATAATTATGATTAAATAGAATTTGTCTGGCATTATCAAAACTATCATTCATTACATAAGTGGAGATATTTGCTTTAATATCTTCTAATTCAAAATCAGACCAAAGGACTGGAGCTTTATGAATGATATTATCAAGGACATTCGTACTTGTCAACCATAATTTGTAGTATTGTTTTTCTATGTCGCAATGTCGTCCAAGCAAATTATTTAAATCATCATTGCCAAAAATATCAGCGACATCTATAATATAAGGGGTAAAGAGCTGTTTAATTTCCTCTTTATTAGCCGGTGTTAGACCTACCGATGTTGAAACATAATATCGTTCTGGATTTAAACGACGCACTTTATCTACTTCTCCCTTCAAATTTGCCAATAATGATTTATAGTCTTTATATCTTTTTGCTTGGATTATGGCTTTTCCTCCTTTGTTTGACGCACATCTGAGGTCGATCCCCCCATCTCTACCAAAGGTAAATGATTCAATAAAACAATTCCACTCCTTTTGCAAAAGGTCACGGGTAATTTCTTCAAATTCACTTGGTTGTAATATATGTAAATCGTATGTTGCCATATCTATTAACTTTAATAAGATTAACATATGAAAAATTATATATGGGTCATCGGTCATTATTGCAGACTGCAAAAGTAATTCCTTAATCTTTTAAACAGAGCAATAATTTTGTGTTGTTGGCTTCGAAATCCCATGCAGCTTTGCAGATTTTGATTTCATACAATTCTATCGTTTAGAAACTTGTTTCACCTGCAAAGATGAGCATTTTCGCCGATAACGGCAAGAAATCAATCGGTACTCTTGGATAGTTCTTTTAATATTAGCCTTTTATTGTAAGCATTCGAATAAATGCACCTTTTAAACCTTGAGGTTTGGTTGTAGCTTTGCGGTAGTGAATACAATCAAACCTCAATTATTATGAACAGACAAGAATTTGAAGAATTAGAACTGCAGTTACAACAAAGCGACCTGCCGATGAAGTTGTACCTGCAACAACTAGGTGTAAGTTATTCGACCTATCATTATTGGCGTAAAAAATGTTCAGTTGACAAGAACAGTGTCAAGCAAGAGTTGGCTCCCATCAGTTTCAAACAGGCTGCTACGGAGTCTTCCCTTGAAGAACAAGTACCTCATGGTGTGGCACTGCTGTTTCCCAATGGTCTCCGTGCCCACTTCGGGAGCGGTTCTGAAGGGATACTGATGGAAGTGTTGACCCAAAGTCTTCGAGGCGACCATGTTTAACCTGAACGATACGATGCGCTACTTCCTGTGTCCGGGCAGGACAGATATGCGTAAGGGGATCAGTTCGCTATGCGGAGTGGTACATGAAAAGATGAACAGTGAAGTGAAGAACGGTGATGTCTTCATCTTCATCGGTTCCAGCTGCAGGCTCATGAAACTGCTTCATGCCGAAGACGGAGGCATGGTGATGTATGTAAAACGTCTGGAGGCCGGCCGTTTCAAACTGCCGGAGTATGATCCTGAATCAGACAGCTATCCCATGGAATGGCGTGACCTGGTGATGATGGTTGCAGGCATACAGGAGAATCCGGAACAGAGACTCCGACGATTAAGGGCGGAGCGTAAGGAATACCATGTATGACATGCTTTCAGTTTGAATAAAAGTGCCGGTTTTGTTGGGTAATTAGCTAATATTTAGTATCTTTACATAAACAAAAAAACAAGCAGGCAATGGAAGAGAAGGATATTTTACTCAAGACGATAGAAGGGTTGAATGCCACTGTTGCTTCATTGTCTGCCACCAACAAAAAACAAGCGGAGCAGAATGAAAAACTGCAGGAACGTATCAAAGAGTTGACGGCTCAGATCGCATGGCTGAACCGTCAGCTCTTTGGGCGTAAATCGGAGAAACTTCGCGCATATGATCCCAATATCCCCGATCTCTTTGCCGACGAGTTTTCCGGACTCCGGCAACAGGCGGAAGAAAAGCGGGACGAGGCTGTGAAGAAGATAGAGAAGGAATCTGCAGAAGTTCGGAAGCAGAATCGTTAGAACCGCAAAATGATAGAGGGCTTACCCGTACTGGAGAGCGAGACCATAGAACCGAAAGGCGTAGACCTGTCTTTATACCGTAGAATAGGCGAAGAGATAACAAAAGTCGTCAAACACAAGCCGGGGATGCTTTACGTCAAGGAAATCATCCGTCCCAAATATGCTCTCAAGGACAGCACCATGCTTCCTCCGGATGGACAGAAAAGTGTAGAGATAGCTCCCATGCCTCTGATACCCGTTGACAAATGTATCGCTGACACCAGTCTGCTTGCCGAAATATTGCTTCAGAAGTATGAATATCATGTCCCGTTCTACCGTCAGATACAACAGTACCGCCATCTTGGAATGAAAGGTCTGACCGAAAGTACACTGGACGGCTGGTTCAAGAAAACAGTAGAACTGCTTAAGCCTCTGTATGAAGAACTCAAACGGGAAGTCTTCTCCTGCGACTATGTACAGGCGGACGAGACTACAGTTCCGGTCATCAACAGGGAAAAGCACAGGGCCGACAAGGAATATCTCTGGATGGTAAGGTCTGTTATGGAAAAACTGGCCATATTCCATTACGACGGTGGATCGCGGGCCGGAGCGGTTATCGAATCCCTGGCAAATCAATATAACTTCAAGGGATATCTTCAATGTGACGGTTTTGCAGGCTATGAGACAGCCTTCAAGGCCAACCCTGACGTGCGGCTGCTCAATTGCCTGGTACATATCCGCCGTCATTTTGAACAGGCTTTGGATGAAAACAGGGAGATGGCCCAACATGCACTGACGCAGATACAGCATATCTATAAAATAGAACGTCAGTGTGACGAAGCCGGTCTGTCATATGATGAGCGCAGACTGAAGCGTCAGGAGCTGGCCCGGCCAATCATGGAGGCAATGAAGGTCTGGATGGAAACGGAAGGCATCAAGTACAGCCCTGGCTCTCAGATCGGAAAAGCCATCACGTATGCCTATACCCGATGGGACAACATGATGGAATGTCTGGAGGACGGACGTCTGCTTTGGGATAACAATCTGGCAGAAAATGTCATCCGGCCGATTACTCTGGGACGGAAAAATTACCTCTTCTGCGGCAACCATGAGGCAGCGGCCAATATGTCCGTCATCTCTTCCTTGCTGGCCACCTGTAAGGCACATGATGTAAACCCAAGGGATTATCTGAATGATGTCATTGCACAAATGCCTTATTATAAAAAGGCTGCCCGTGAACAGTTATTGAATCTACTTCCACACAAATGGAAGTTGAAACATCCGGAATGTGTACTGACAAAACAAAAGAATGAATCTGGTAACTAATACAAGCTGTAACATACAGGTTCAACAAAACAATAGCGACTACTACTATCAGGTTCATAGTGACAGTCGCTATTGTTGTATATAAAGGTTTAAGACCTGTAGTTTGCCGAATGCTTACCTTTTATTTATTACTGATACACGTCTTGATTGATATCACTTGACTTAAGTTTTAGTTCAGCTATACGTAGACCATCTACGGTTAATTCACATTCAAAAACATAGTGACCTTTCTCAATTTTATATGTTGTGCATAAATAAGATTATATTTCTTGACTTATTAATTTATTGGAGGATAAGATATAATGCGGTGTGATTCTATTAATCTTATATTTGAGAATCTCCCTCTAACAGATGATTCTGCAGATTTACTTGACCAAAGTCTCTTTCAAATTTTGGTGATTTAATATGCCAAAAATCTAGAAGATACGCAATAAGAATCACTATTGGTAATACTTGTTATATTTATATTTTTTGCCATATATCTAGTATACTAATTAATTCTTGTATATATAATCTTTGTTTCCTTGCAAGGACGTAACTCTAAATCATAGGAGCCCATTAAGAAATAGTTCTTAGGTTGGACTGGTGCTTGATAAATGTGCAATCCTCTATCGAGTGAAATGTTCCAACCATTATCACTTTGAATAAAGCGGGCATGAATAAGATCAGAGAATGTATATTCGAATTCAACTCCCATATCAGCCAAAGCTGCTTTTAATTGTTCCAAAGCTGTTTGGAGTCTTTGTGTTTCTTCAATACTCTCACAAGTCTTTGTCGTTAAAGAGAACTTCTTACATGTTCCTAACTTAACAATCATTTCAGCAAAGCGTGTTAAGTTCTGTAATTGGTAGATATTGGCAAGATATGGTTCTTGTAACTCTATATTTTTAGCTCCATCTAAATATTCAGCAAAGAGGTTATCATAACTATAGCCTGTATCACCATGACGGATATCGAGGCTTTTGGGCTGTGGTCCCTGAGGAATAATATCATCCTTAGGCTCTTCTGTAACATTAACCTCAGTTGAATTATCACTTGCTACATTGTCTGTTGATACATTCGCTTCATTCGGTACCTCTTCAGTAGGTACTGTACAGCCATCTGCCTTACGTGGATTCTGCGTAGCTTCAGAATATTTACTTTCAGGACAATATACCACTACTTTTTCACCTTTAGCATTGATATATGACATATTGATATTTGCGTATTCTTCGTCCGGCTTACGCTTATTCAACTGTTCTTTAACACGTCTTCTTCCTTCAATAGCATATTCAACAATTTCATCAAATTCTTCATCTGTCGGTTGGCCGGTAGGATACAAAAGCTTGATAAATCCTGAAATAGTTTTCTGCAGTGCTCGGTTATCACGGCCTTCGATATTATCCCCTTTTCTAAGTCTGGCGTTTACGATACCAACATAGTCACTATCATGTACGAACAGATAGTGAAGAGCCTCAGATAGGTAATCTGTAATTAGACCGAAATTATTGTTATATGCGCTGTCGTCAATTTTAGGGATTTCCCATCCAGGTATGTAATTATAAATACGGTCAATTACAGCCAAATCAAAAGCATCTGGAAGAGTTACTAGAAGGTCATGGTCATAACTGTTCACTATGCGTGGAATATTAAGGTCAAAGTTTCCCACGAAAGAAAAACTTGCATATCCAGTAACCTCTCTACCACGAGAGAAACGTCCATTTGCCATATAGTCTTTCATGATCTGGATAGTGTCCGCATCTTTGATTTTCATTTTAGCGACTTCATCAAAAGCAACATTATCCCAGAATCCGACAGCTCCCACTTGCTTACGTTGGTTGTTATAAAGAAGAGTAGCAGTAGAAGCTTGGCCTCCTGAAAGTAAGGTAGAATATGGAGAAAACTCTGAATAGAAATACGATTTACCAGTACTTCTTCCTCCCAATTCAATACTATTGTAATTACTTTGAACCAAAGGTAAAAAACGAGATAATATATGAAATTTTAATCTTCTTCCATTTCTATCACCTTTGAGCTTGCGAGAACGTTCTGTAAGCCAATCAGGGTCTATGCCAATACTACGTATTAAAACATCTATCCACTCGTCAGTCGTAAATTTCTCACGACCTCTGAAAAACTTCTGTTCATCAAAATGGGCAATTTGAATTGGACGCAAATCTTCTATGAAGAATGCGTAGTCATCCTCTTCAACTTCATTATATGCAAGTGTTACTTCTGCCCAAATACCACTTTCAAGAAGTTTTTCATTTTGTTGATAGAAGTTGGGATTAATGGCAATACGTTTTGATGCAAAGTTCTCCATCTCTGCCCAATATCGTTTTTCACGTTCTACATATTTAACGTGTATCTTGTCAATAAATTTGTGTCTTTTCTTCTGCTCAACAATTGCTTGTGCTTTATTTGATTCATCTGGGCGAACATAGCATTTTTCTATTGTCTGCAAGACTGCTTTTTTCCCCTCTTCAATTTCTTCTGGATCTTCACTTGCACAATAACGTGATAGTAAAAACTCTAATACAAACGAAGGGACATTTACTGCACGCTTAATTTCATGTAATAAATCCTTTCTGACAACCTTCCCAGGAAAAGCATCATTCAATTTTATATCTAAAGCATCCATTCTTCTTTAATCATTTTCAAAGTTCAATTTAAGTGTAGATAAAGTAGCATTTGTTTCTGCATCTAACGCTGTTATCGTAACTGTACTACCTTGATATTCATCGTCGATACAGATTAGTTGACGACATTGTTCAATGCTTGGACTAATATCAATGCATTCAGTAACGTCGTTGTATAGCATACCTTCTGGAGTTCCGATAACTTGATTGTTATCTCCCGTAACCTTTAACTTTATACTTACATCTTCGGCAAAGAGATTTGTAAAATGAGTTACAATGTTAATAATTGGGCGACGGGTAAATATTGTCCCATCCGTTTTGCCCTTATAGGTAAGAGACAAGCTAAATTGAGATTTCTCTTTTTTCTCTTGTAAATCTATTTTAATAATGGGTACCACATTCTCTTGAAGAGATAATCCTTCATGGAAATAGATTTCACCACGTTTAAATACCGTAAAGTCTTTTGCATAACTTAGCTTCATTACCGCAATATCTTCTCCTAATTGAGTAGGAGTAAAAGCAATTGTGTCTGAAGTCTCATTAAGGTTCCCTGCCAAAACACGAGATTCTTCAAGAACTATGTCACTTCCAGCTGGTTTAGAAATAAGATTTCCAGTGTTAAATGCTGGCAACAACATATAGCCGTGATCGGTAACGAAAACGGCTTGATCGAATTTCAGCTTTTTACAGTCATCGGTCAAACGTGCTAAACGAATCAGTTCACGTTCCATAGAGGCTAATCCATTTAATTTGTCGTTCTCCCCAGCAGTATCAATTCCTACACTACGAACAACTAAAAGGTGAGTGTTCTCGTTTATGGCAGATGGATCAAAATCTTCCAAACGTACATCTTGAACTTCAACCCCAGTTTTTGCACGCAAGTAATCAATTCTATCTTCTGGCGATGCAACCACCTTTGAATCAATCATAGGTTGCAATTTACCTGATTGTACATCAAGAACGATATTGTTTAAATGGTTAGCCATTCCAAATCGAGTTACGGAAGGTAAATATGATATCTTAGGTTCATATTTTACTCTATCTTTAAAGCGTTTCTCAATACTTTGTGCAAAGTTCTTTCCCATTTCATATCTGAACGCATCTACCATTACAAGCACGACTCGTTTGCCGGCCTGTAAGGCAGGATATACTTCTTGAACACACCCCTGATTCTTTAGCTGGACACAATCTTTCAACTCTTTTATAGTGTTCTGATATACTTTTACTGCGCGTTCAGTGAACTCTTGATATCTTGAATTTACGAAATCTGTCAGTCCTTTAACCTGCTTAGGGGTATTGATTGCTCCTAATCTTTCTGTATGGAAACGACGAAATGCATAATCTGCATCACATCCGCTATGTACGTACCAGTCAACTAATTCTTGAAGATTTCCATCAGATTTTAACCCTCTGTTTATACAGTCAGTTAGGAGTAAAGCATTTGATGCAAGCTTCCAAAAAGAAGAAATTTCAGAATCTTCCTGATACCAAACATCATTAATATTTTTATTACATAGTTTATGAGCTTCAGTCTGATTACCTTCCTTAAGGTAAGCAATGAATCTATCATATTCTACACTGTTCTCAAAGCTGAATGTGACTCTATTTCCAAGATGCTTACTCTTGATAAATATTTCAGAAAGATTTAGTTGTTCTGCAATCTTATTGGCATATTTTACATATGTCTCACGCAGATTGATTTGATTTCTCAATTTATCGCAAATCAAAAAAATCTTATCCTTCATCTCTATTGGAGCTATCGCCACACTTTGAAGATTAGAAGGAATAGCTTCAGGTAAATCAAAGACAAATTCACTGAAAAGAAGATATGACCATAACTTCATCTGAATATCTTTCAATGATAACCCACTAGCATCTAAGCCTGGATATTGAATCTCTGCAAAATTTTTCCATTCACTTTGCCATTTCAGATCCTCACTTGATGTGAGTGACAATAAGTTTACAGTAATCTCCACCGCACTTTTCCCTCCGGTTAATTGCTCTAAGCCTGGGAAAGCAGCACCCTCAAGCAGAGCATTAATCATATTAAAAGAAGTAGTTCCGTTTGCGAATAATTGTTTAAGTTCTTTATGCTTTGCTGGAGAAATAAATGAGGTACAAATATTCTCATATCTGTCTTCAGCTCCAAAAGGAAAGATTCCTCCACTTTTAATAAAACCTATGAACGGTTCTTCAACCCAATCACGATTATTTGTCGGCATCGGTCGCCTACGGTAAATTATCATCCTTGAATCTTTATTCAAAGACAGTTCATTTGACCAAAAACGTGAAGCAGACAATCTTGCATGCAATAGACCTTTTGTTGTATCAATGACTTTGATACCCTTTTCAACGGCCAATGGTAATATATTATAATATAGGCCATCTTTATCATAGATAGTCAGAACGGGGCTTTCTGCTTTCATTTTAGCCATCCATCGATCTAATATATATCCTTGTATATCCATTTTTAATCAAATAATAATTTTGAGTTACAGTCTTCTTCCTTTTTCTTTCTAGGCTTCTTTTCTTTGGGCTTGTTTTCACAAAGATGTTCCAGCCCATGTGTAAGTGCCATACACCAATCTTTTTTTGCTTTTTGAGTGACACGGGCAGGGTACATGCTCATGGTAAGATGACTCCAATCCAAATTACCTTTATTTAATTCTTCCAGATTGCTTTGGCATTCTGTTTTCCATCCTCTATGTGCGATAAGATTTACCAAAGGACATGATGTAACTGGTACACCGTCATCATGATTCGGTTCATAGCCACTATCAATTATGCGATTAATTTCAGCCATCATGTTTTCAACTTGATATTGTTTTGCACGTAAATCATTTTCAAGATTTTTCTCTTTTGAAACCATTGCAGCATTAATACCGCTCATCAATTTTTCATTTTCTTCCCTAAGTTTAATTATTAAAGAAGGTAATGTGTTATGACTTAATTTAGGATAGTAAATCCAATAGGTCAATGAACCATCTTCTGAAGATAATGGCCAGTAGATTGGTGCTTTCCTTCGACTTTTTGTATATCTCTTAAAATGATAATCAAAAAATCCTGACGTTGATTCAAAATAATTTTGTAGGCTCTTACAGCCGATTAATTGACACAGTTCATATTCTATATCATCACTTTTATCAGCCCATATATAGTGCATCACATCCCTTACTTTCATGGCCAAGTTCAACCGTGAATCAGTTTGGTTGGAAAGTATGCCGTCAGCAGGTATGTCTACCGGGTAGTCGGACGGAATATCATCCAGACTGACAGTCGGCATGAAAGGTAATGCATCGAACACACCACCAAACGCAGGAATTTCCCTCAAATGTTGGGCAAAGCATATGTCCCAACGGCCGAATGCTATGCCTACGAGTTCTTGAATTATCTCTTGTGCCATGACATTCTTGTCTATGACGTTACCATAGCAGGCATTGTCGATGGAGAGCAATTCTTCATAAGGTCTTCTCTGCTTGTAGTTGTTGAGTGTTTGGCGAAATTCTCTATTCCTGTCAATATCGGCTAAATCCATCCATAGGTCATCATTCTCGGCAACGAGTCTTGTATATCGCTCAAAGTCCTTTGTTAACTGTCCTTGCATTATGTCGATGCCCGTTTCTATACCTTTGCTGAAGTCCATCTGTGCAATCAGTCCGTGATATTCCAAGTTTGTTTCATCAAGACTAAACCACTTCCTTTTTATTTTTACTATCTCTTTTACTATTTGCTCTATATCTGATTGGTGTGTGGCATAGTCTGGTATAGGAAGAAGATTAACGTATCCATTACCTTTATGTTGCCCACAGTAAAGGTTTATTGTGTATTGAGAAACAATAGAATTCAAAAATGATAAAACTGAAAAAGCATCATCTACTGATATATTAGGAAGTCCTATTCCTTCCCGAGTGAAAACAAATCCTTTTTTCAAAATATGGGCATCCAGAATATCACCTCTTTTTCCAAATCCGACCATACCTTCTTTTTGCAATCCTAAACTTCTTATATTGCAGCCATGATCAGCTCTAATTATATTTTCTACAAATTTTGTAGCATCTCGATATGGGAAATAAAACAGTGTATATCCACCTCCATTATACATTAATGAATAATTATTGGTTTTAATAACTTCATAAAATAATCTAGGATAAATATTTGCTGTTAAATCATGTCCTTTTTTAGCATCAAATCCTCTATCAATAAGATTGGTAAATGAGAACAATTTCAGAATGTCAGAACTAAAATAATATCCCACAGTAGAATTCGGCAAATTTTCAAAAGCAATGGATTTGGAGCAATAAATCCATTGTGCGCTTCTACCTGCTCGAAAAGTACGAATCAATACTTGAAGCTGTTCATCTTTTTCTTCAGGCTTCACATTGAGCACATCCATGAACACACCCATAACATCCGAACAATTCTTGTTCAAAATCAAAGTAGAAGTTTCCACATTGGCATCAAGTACGTTCCAACCCGTATCAGCGCAGTTAGTAATAAAGCCGCAGAAATTACGCTTTCTGAATTTCTCATAACTGGACTTTATCATCACGGTGCGGTCAAATATGGCTCCGAGTTTACCTTCGTTAGTCAACATTTCCTGCATACGGTCAAAAAATGCACAAACCAAATTTCGGCTCCAAGCTGGATAATTTTCATTGAAGTAATCTGTAGTGTTTTCGCTACTTTCTCCAAATGGAGGATTCATCACAATGCAATCAAATCTTTTTTGACATAGTTCAATAAAAGCAAAGCCACGAGTTGCGTCATCGCTAAACAACGCATTTTCATAACCTTCCTCTTCGCTTAATTTTGAAGATAGTTGATACAAAGCTTCTTTTAAGCGGGATGTTATTTCTTTAAAAAACTCTTCTTTATTTTCTTTAAGTATCCTGCGAGCTTCATTCTCCATTTCAATCTTTGCCTTCTCTTCGTCAGAAGAAAATAATGTGGCATAACGATATTGATTTACTTTGGTCCAATTATTTTTCAAGTAATCAATCTCGTCTTCAATTTCTTTCTCCATCTTGAATAGCAAACCAGCTTCGCCCACAAATTGCATCTTATCCCAAATCTTTTTGATTAAGTTCTGCATAGGCTTGTCAAGCTCTTCCATCAATCCTTTCAGGAGTTTCTTGTTTCCAGGCATCGCTTCAGCCAATACCAGATTACTCTTTTTTATCAATGGTCTATCTTGTGGTAAAATGCCCATCTCACCATAGCTTCGCTGTGCGCGAAGCCACAAACTAAGAGCGGCAATCTGAAGTGCACGTGGGTCGATTTCGCAACCGAAAATATTATTCTCTAAAATCAAACGAGGTACTTCTCTGTGAAATGTGTCACGCGTATGTATTTCTCTAAATGGTATCAGCAGATTTGGATGGTTGTCCCATGCATCCATATAGATAAACTCATAAACTTCATACAAATAAAGTCCAAAATGCATACTACCACAAGTAGGGTCAAGAGAAAGTATCTTAGTGGGTTCTTTTATAGTTCTTTCTGTTAGCGTCTCATCTGGTCTTTTCACCATATAAGAACATTGTTTTTCACCGATAAGGCTTTGACTTTTGGTCATCTCGTACCAAATACGTCCCAGCGAGTTATCAGTTAAAAAGCGAACAATATATTCTGGAGTAAAGAACTGATTGCGTACAGCCATTTCACGACTATTGCGAGGCTTATTGCTCTCTTCACGCATTTTACGTCTTTCCTCAAGCGAATTATAGTCCTGGAACATCCATCCTAATGTTTCATCCTCTTTCCAAAAGTTTACAGTCGTTCCATTTTGTTCATCGTACCATTCAGATAAGTCTGTTGAATTGATAAGTTCAAGCAATTTTAGCAAAGTACTTTCATCAGGAAAGATAAGACCGTATGGAGAAAATCGGTCGAATACAGCTGGCAATTCTATACTTAATTCATCAAAGATGCTATGCAGATACCATTTATAGCGGTCGTATTGGGGCATACCAATGACCTGAGAAATGGCATCAAAGCTTTGAAATCCCACAGAATCATATCCTCCGTGAATACTCTCCAAAATCAACCCACGTTCTTCGCACATCCTTAATGCAGAAAAACGGTTCAACTGAGTAAATGCTTGTTCAGCAATCAGTTGACCTACGGCAAGACGCTCTTTGGTGTTTTGATTTTCAGGAAGAGCTGCAAGAAGATGTTTTAATCTCTCACGGAGCATTTTGGCTGTATGTACTATGTCTGGATCTTGATTGGATAGTTGTTCTACAGGAATACTGTGGCCATCAATCCATATACCATAATATTGCTGCAGCAACTCAGTGATGTTCTGCATAAGCAGATTTTTTGCTGAGCTAACAAATTTTTCCAATATTTTCTTTCCACTTTGAGAAATCATAAGCTTCTGTTTTGAGTATTATTCGTTTATGTTCAATTCTACCGGTGAATTACCTCCCACGGTGTTCAATAGTTTGGATAACGCATTAATTACATCCTGTAATTCTTGTCGAGTAGTAATTTTACGTTTCAAACTTAAACGTAGTGGTTTATATTCAGGCTCATGAGCATTGTCGTTATTGGGTTTTGTATTATCAGGTTGTGTATCGACTGTAGAATCCGTTTTTTGCTTATCTTCCTTACTGTCTGGCTGGGATGTTACTGTAACAGCTGGAGCATTTGTTTTTGCGTAGTTTTTAACTTTGGACTTGATTGCTGCTACATTATTCATATTGTAGGACACGTAAGTATTTACCATTTCTCTTAATGATTCAATAGAATTGCTTCTGCAATCCACATTGAGCCTATTGAGTAATGTTTCAATTTCTATTTTTTGTACATCAGTCAATTGTTCAAATTCAGGCATAGCCTTTATCTCGTCACGACTATCATTTAACTGAGCATTACTTTGTGTTTGGAATTCTATACAACCTTGCTGCAAGTAACTATCTACTTGATTTTTTAAATCTGTAATTTCAGATACAATATGATGCAAATCAGGGGTCTTAATATAATCATTATATAATTGAGCCACATCATTCATATGCTTGCGGAAATCAGCCAGCTGAATAAGTTCTGGAAGATTCTTGCTTTCTTGCATAATATGATTAATATGCTTAATATGATCAAAAAGTGATGCTGTTTGATTGCATTTCATTATATCCATAGCATACTTGAATGCATTGACACAATCGTTATCTTTTCCAAGAAGGTAAGCAGCTTCACCTCCTTCGCTATCTATGATTCTCTGAGCATAGTTTATAGCTGAACGCATTTGCGAGAGTCCAGCCAGGCCATATGTCTCAAATGTAGGTAAAAGGTTGTTGAATCTTGGAAGATAATACTTAATCTTGCCATATGCTTCTTTAGCAATGTGATCCTTAACAGGTGCAACTCTACCACAATTGAAAAGACCTATCAAGTTCTGAGCTGCATTAAGTAATTCGGGAATACTCAATGCACCCTCGGTATTAAGCGTAATACTAATCTTATTAAAACTATTATTATTAGCCATTGCTTCAACTGCAGAATCTCCAAAAACAGTAATATTCTTTCCTGCTACGCGCAACTGAATAACACTTGCCTTTAACGTTAGAGCTACAATATATCGAATGGTATCTTTTGCCCAACCGTAAGGATCACGCTCAAAATAATTCATCAATTCCTGTCCAGTAACCTCATTGCGAGAGGCAATAAAATCCTTGATGGCAGAAATAGCCAAATTAGATGTGTCAATAGTACCTTTACTTTTATTGATAATCTTAAATGGGTTAAGTGCATCAGGAATTGTGGTTATATCACTATATGAAGCAAGTTTGCTAACACAATCTGCTTTCATATTCGTTGAAGCCAAAGGATATTTCTCAAATACCTTTTCAGCTATAGATTTCAATGCAACCGTTTTATAGGTTTCTGCATTTACTTGCTGAGGATTTCCACGGAATATGATTTCGCTATTGGCCATTGCCTCACGGAGAATAAGACCTAACTGACGCTTTTTCTCATCAGCATTTTCTGACTGAGCACGCAAATATGCTTGAATTTCTTTATTGGTTTCATTCTGGTGACGATTCTTGATGTTTTGACTTCTTACAATTTCTTGAAGAATAGATTCTTTGTCTTTATCCTTACCCAATGTACACAGCCAAAATAATGTACGACTATTTTCGTTTCTTGTACTTTCTGTAAGGAGGTATTGATGTGTCTCATCAAAATTTGATCCTTCTACAAAACGGACATTAATCTTCAAACTGGTTGCAGCATGGATTATATATGGTCGATTACGTTCTGTCAATTCAACGCCGGCAGCAATCGTTTTACTTTGATAAACATTTACAGATGGGGCAGGGGTAAAAATATCTATAAGTTGTTTCTGAAGGACTTCAGCCTTTTCGCTATCTCGTGGTATAATTTTATTACGCTCTTCACGTATACCTAAAATTGCATTAGTCATGAACTGATACTTTCCATCAATCTCTTGCAACGTCAAACCATCAGTTTGCATAATGTCTTCAAGAGTTTGACGAACCTTAACCTTGTCAATATTTACACCTACAATGTTATATAATAAAGCACATAGATTATCAAATGAAAGATTAAAATCATCCAGTAATTGCATTACAGCAATTGTCTTACATATACGTACAGCTAATTGATTGCCATTGAAAACTTGAACAGCTTTATCGGCTGCAATAACAATTTCCTTGGCAGAATTACGTTCCATATCAGCATGTAAAACATCATAGAAATGTTCTGGACCAGCCATCTGACCAATATTAGCATCAGCAAGATGATTGTCCACAAGTATATCTCTAATTAATCTAATAACAGAACGTAATCCAACGCCACCGGTTCTACTTGCCAACTTCTGCAACAAAGACAAAAGTATGTCGATATGAACAGGAAGGAAAGGATATAGGTTTGCAAAAGATTCGTCTGTCAGAACCTGATTGTAAATACTTCGTTCTTGTAAAATTAGATGTATGCTATTTTTCAATAGACCTTCATTTTTGCAGAAAAGTGTTTTAAGATAGCTCTGACCTTCTTTTGATTTACCCAAAAGACGCTTTGTAATGATTTCTTTAATATCATTGGCTTCTATGTCCACTTTGACAGGAAAACGATCATTCAAACGGAATAACTCATTGGAGTTTAATTGAGCTTGTCTATTATCTTCTGTAAGTGTTTGCTGTGCAGTTGCAATAACCCAAACTTTTCCTCTAAATTCATCTTTGAATATCTGCATCATGCCTTGCAAATTCAAAATAAGTTCAACATTGGATGCAACATATTGACCGACTTCATCTAATACAAAGATAATCTTATCTTTTCCAGTTTTTTCTTTAACCAACTTGTATAATCTGGTAAAACGCTCTTTTTCATTTAATGCACTACTCAACGAGATGTTTTTAAAGCTTGCACTATCGGGAAAGTATGCAGGAAGGACACGTGGAGCAAGACTTGCCGCAATTAAATTTGCAGCAAGATCATTTGATTCCACAGACTCCCAGGTTTTATTTTTCTCTGTTTTAACTAACTTGCAAAACTCTTCGTATTTGCCTTCGCTATGAAGCATATCAATGAAACACATGACTTTCTGGTCAGTCGATTTGGTAATACCTAAAAGTTTTAATGTTTCATAATACACAATATCACTTACATTTGCTATCTTACCGGCAACAGACTGTGTGCTGAGGTCTATCATTACCACCTGTGGATTGTGTCGGTTTATAATGGTCTTATGCATTGCTGCAATAGCCGTATCTTGGATTCGACTCATTAACTTATCACCAAAAGTGACGCCATCGATCATAACACTCTTATCGAAAGAGAGGCCAAGGTATTTGGCAAATGAACTTTTACCAGAACCATAGAAGCCTGATACCCATATACCAACTTCTTTGCTTGAATCGTCAAACGCAGTTTGAAGGTCCTGAATCACATCTTCATAGTTACGATGTAATTTATCTGTAACAACATACTCTCTAATTTCCGAACTAAGATCCTGTTCTGTTTTAGCCCCGAATGTTACGACACTTTCTATTGTTCTATTAAGTTTTTTAGAAGGGTCGAATAAATCTTGTATCTTATGCATAACGCTGAGTTTTAAAAGTTAATGGAACGATAATTTCCGTCTTGATTATAAACACCTAGGAATGAACGTGCGGTTCCTTGTGTTTCACCTGGGTACATAACCAACATCGGAGTTTTTATCTGATTATATATCTTGTTCTCGATGACACCCATCATATAAAATGGATGCAACATTTCAATGTCACGCAAAACAAGCAGAACATTTTGCTCATTCTTAAACTGTTCCTGTATGTTTAATATAGCATGTTCGAAAAATTCATCAGATGACATCTCCTGTTTGATGCTATTATACATTTCTTCTTCTGATACAGATGAATCAGTCCATATTTCTCTGTAATCATGAGAGTTGATATACTTATCTATAAGTTCACCAATAGAAACAAATTTTACCTTGAAACCATAAAACTCGGCTTTAGGGCATAAATATGTATCAATAACATTACGTATAATAATTGCATCTTCTGGTTTATATACCAAATAAACAATAGGTGATACTCCTCTAGCATCTGTCCTGCTTGGAGACTTCAAATACTGAAGAGCCTTTTCTATTTTATCTTCATAACGTTCCATTGATAAACTCCTCCATTGTATTATATTTCCACGAAATAGTCATTAAATCACCTGTGCATTGAGCTATATATCCTCCTTTAAGATTAAATTCCATAATCTTATCCTGAACTTGATATTTATCCAAACCAAAGAGTTTCCAATCATCATGATTCCATATAGCGACATCTGACAATCCTTCAAAGTGAAGTTCATGCATCAAATAAAGGACTGTGAAAGAATATATCTCATACGGTAATATTTGGTTCTGATTGTTTATCATATCAAATTCCACAAGAACCTTTTTGATGTAACGAGCCTGTCTCACGCATATGGATTCTCCCCAATTTGCTTGACCACTATTAACTATGTTAACCACAAAATTCTTAATACTATCAGTATTGATTTTTTCTGCTCCTGACAGCCTGAATTCATTCAATACATTAATTATGTAGTCATATATTACAGCATTTTCTCTGGCACAATACAGCAGTAGTAATTGTTTGAAATGATGTAATAGCAGTCCTTTGTTCCGAATTTCTTTGAGCCATATTGGCACCTTTGGATTACGAGACATTAATCGTGGGTAGAAGACTAATTTAACAATATCTTTAGTCCTCAATTCTGTACATTTACTTAATGTATTTGATTGGTGTACATATTCAAGTAAGGCATCAATAGTCATGCCATCTTGATAAATTTCAAGTAAAGACAATGTCTCTTCAATGAGACCGCACCCTTTGCCTAACTTACAATTGTATTGAGTATTTCTCATCATTCGAAAAAAGGAAAAGCTTTAATACCGTTTTTAAATGAATAAATGTAGTGTGATGCACAAAGTCTCAACAAGTTATCTATCTCGTTTATGTCAAAACTTCCAATGTTAACCACATCTAAGCTATAATCAGTGACAATTGTATTCATGGAATCCAGATAAGCTTTATAATCTGGCAGCATCTCCTGAAAATTTATTTTTTCTTTTTTGAGGTATTCCATAATATCTTTCTCCACCTGAATAGGCATCTTGAAAAGCGTATACATGCCTCCAATTATCATATTATGCTCCTTACGCATATATTCCAAGATAAGGTTATAATATGCTATGTGACCAGATTTCGGGAAAAGATAATCCATCATTTCAGATGCTCCTAATTGATTAATATCATTCCATAATTGCGCATCTACTCCTGCTTTATATACAGCTAAGCGCATTTTTATGATATTCTCTATATATTCTTGACGCATATACTATTATTTCAATTTTGATGGGATTAATAATTCTCTAACATCTACTTCAAGTAGGTCAGCAATCTTACGAAGTGTCTCAAGTGAAGGCTGAGAAGTATTACTATTCCATTTGGAAATTGTTGCAGCGTCTTTACCTAATTCTTGAGCTAACCACTTAGCAGTTCTTTTCTTTTCTACAAGAACTACTTTTAGCCGATTCAGTTCTTTATTTTGTTCCATCTTAAATCATTTCTATTAGGAAAATACAAGCCAACAGTTTACAACGCTGTTTTGTATGTGACTTTCCATATGTTTATGTATTTTTGTAACTCTAATGCAAATCTAATAAAATTTGTCGAGATTGCGCTTAAAATCTACGAGTAATATGCAAATGGATTTGCGAATTAATCCAATTATCTTGTACTATATATTAAAAAGCATTGCATTTGATGTTCATAGAAAAGGTGGTAAGTATTCTAATTTCAAAGTTTTGGAAGCGGAGTATAAAGATTTATTTCATATTATAGTCTTGCTGATAGACTGTAAATGTAGTAGTATTGAAACAGGTATGCAAAAAATAACTCATAATACAAAGTAATAGACTAGCAGCAAACATAGTCTATTAATAGATGAAGGAGAGTTTTTTCCCTCTCCTTCATAAAGAAATCTACGTTACACCTCTAATTCCTTCAACGGTAACCCATAATTATATTGTCTGAAAAATCCTCTGTGGATAAGTTTCAGACCAAGGGGCTGATAATACTTGTAGTCATCATCTTCTGTACAGAGGTATTTGTAACCATAGCGTGGGGCGTACTCCTTGAAGAAGCGGGCAAGGTCTTTCAGGTTTTCCTGTTGGTTCCGTTTGAAGTTGCTGCGCACAATGATAATGCTCCAGTCGGGGATACTGCCAACACCACAACTGTATTCCCAGAAACGAATGTATAAATCCATTTCGCCCACATGGACAGAAACACAAATGCCGTTGGCGTTGTGCATCACGGAACAACAGTTTCTGTAACCGAATCTCTCGCACAAATAGAGATTGAAATCGTAAATAAAATCGGAATAGTTCATAATAATTTGAATTTTGGTGGTTAATAAAAAATTGATTATAGACTGAAACCTCGCTTGCGTTTCGGTTTCTTTTTCTTCTTTTTAAGCCGGTTGGCCTGTATCGCTTCCTCTGTATCATAATCCGTAGGAGAGGAAGTGAACAGTCCCAGACTAATACCGGAATGATTCTCCTGCTGATATTCATGCCGAGGTTCCTCACGTACGGTTTCTGTCTGAGCCTGACGCTGGTTCATGGTAGCAGAAAGAGCATTATATCTCAATTCTTGGTCGATGTTCAGGAAACTGAACTGGCGGTCAATCTTGGAACCGCTAAAGGTCAGTTGGTCACATGTGAACTTGACACCTTGCATCTCTCCGGTCGTGCGACTTAGCTTCCATTGCGTATCAATTCCGTACTTCCGTAAGGCCAGTCGCAGCTCGCTCCAGCTCCGGGCGTTCGGAACTTCTCGTTTCAAGGCATGATAGATAAAATACTTTACCCTGTCGTGATGGCGCAACCGCATGAAATTGACATGCTCTTTTCCTTCGGCAAAATGCAAGCGGTAACGGGCTGTCAGCATCTTGCAGACCTTTTCGTTCCGGTAACGGTCGTTCTTGTCGCTGATGGTGCGGCCGTCATTATCCACCCGGTTGTAAACGATGTGACAATGCGGATGGTCACGGTCGATATGCCGGGCGATGATGAACTGTGTGTTCTCGATTCCCATCAGCTTCATATAGTCGTGGGCGATTTTTAGCATCAGTCCATCATCGTCACGGATGCGGTCTCCGTCTTCTGCGGAGAAGCTCAATGATATATGGCCAACCTTGTTCTTGACCTTGTCGTTCAGTAAAGTCTGCAACTCGAATTGTTCCGCTATTTCTTCAGGTGAACCGTAGACACCAACCGCTTTCAGCAGGCGCGATTTATCTTCTTTCAGCACATAGTTTACACATCCGGAAAACGATGTGCCCTTGACAATTTTACCGATCATCCTTGAGTTGTTTTATGAGTTGGGAAATTTGTTGAACGGCGGTACGGCACTCATCGGCCACACGATAAAAACCGTAAGCATTGGCTCGTCTGGCAAGCTGATTCAGGTTTGTGCTTTCTCCAATTAGTTTACGGATGATGTCAAGATTTTCTCTCGTAATTCGTTCGCGCACCGTACCGTGCTCGATAAGTGAACGCACTACTTCGCTTTGACTGCGTTTACTGCGTCGGCTGAGTGCTCTGAGCCAGCCGAACTGTTCGTCTGTAAGACGGATTGTAACTGTATTTTTCTTATCCATAAAATTTGCTTCTGAGATTAATAATTGTGACCATCGGGAGCCGTCTCACCTTCTTTTGAGGTGAGCAAGTGGCCGGGAAATGTAATACACCGGCATAAACTTGCTCCAGTGAAAAAGAAGTGAATCAGACATCTGAAAGTTATCATTTGAGAAGTCCTTTTCGGGTACGTTGAACGGTTGCTGAAAGCGGTGCTTTCTCCACATTGACAAGCTGCAAATCGAAAGTTTCGACCAGCGTTTTCAATGCCGGATTTAACGTGATAAGACGATTAAGAATAGCCTCCTTTGTCTCTTCTCTCAGCAGAAAATCGGCGATGTCATAACCCGCATCCCGTTCTTCTTTTGTTGCGTTTCTTTCCATAAAATCAAAGAGAGAGACCTCTATTCCCAAGCTTCGGATTATCTCCATTTTACTATTCCAATAGTCAGTTGCACCCAGGTCAGGGAAGAGCAAGACACGGCGATTTTTCAATACGCTCATGGCATCCCGATTAAATGCTCCGTTCTTTCCGCCCGAAGCAATCCAGAGGTATTGCGGCAGATAGAAGCTGGATATCAAAGCGCTTTTCTCACTCTCCACAAGGGCAACCGGACGCTGCTGGTCAGAGGGCAAAAGGTGTTCACCAAACAGGCATTGCCGGAGGTTGAAATTCTCTTTCTTCAAAAGGGAATGTACCCACGTGATGTAGTTGTGCGGCTCTTTAATACGTCTTCCGTTTTCAGGATTGTAGAGCATCACTTTTCCGGTGCGTACCCGTCCGGAAATATCTACCTGCCAGAAGACCGTGGCACCCGGCCAGTGCTTCGAGGTTCCTACATGGTAGCGCAACATCAGTTCTTCGGTAGCCTCCTGACCGAAATGGAAACTCAGAAACTGAAACAGCTTGTTCGTGTGATACAGTTTCAGGGACTGCCTCATGATTTCCGGCTCAATGAATGAAGGTTCAGTAGGCAGACTGATGCGTGGCCTTGATACCGGTACAAACTCTTCGCTCAATCGCTCCTTGGCCGTTGGGTTTTCGTCAAAGTACATTTTGGGCGTATAGTTGTAGCCGCACTTCTGTTCATGGTTGCATCGCCCTACATAATCGGGAAAGCTGATTTGCTTTTCCGTATCGATGTATTTGGCAAAACAACTTTTGCGGTGGCAGTTCGGGCATGTGTGCCGGGTGCTGACACCTTTGTATGGTTCTAATGTGAATCTGTAGTTCATTTTTCTTTCTGTTTGGATGTTACTATGCACATTTTCGCAACTTCACAAACCCCTCGGTTGCGAAAATGTGCATAGTAACAGGTTTATTTACTGTATTCTCCATGATTCTCTTTTCTGAATAATGATCCGATGTGGCGTTTTAGAAACATCTTGAAAGCATGTTCCTTCATCCCGTAACTTTCTGCAATACCAATACCTTCTGCCGTTGTAAATCTTTGAGGCAGATTCAGGTAGATATTGCGGTGCAATTCGCTCAACTGTTCCTGACTGACGGCAGTCTGCACTTTTACGGCTGTTGTCCGAAAATACTCAGTTAGCAGGATGGCACGGTTCACGCTTTCAAGGTCAATCGTATGCTTGTCGCACTCTCCACAAGTCCATCGGGCAAGTTGGATAATCAGACAAAACCGGATAATGTAGATTTCCAGTTTGCAGTAAATACCTACCAACGCATCATTGGTTTCCATATCACATTGGCGGGCATTTTCATGCTGCCAACCGTAAAGCCGTTGCTTGGCATCTTCATCGAATGGCAGGCATTGAGGCTGCAACTCATTATTCTCGTCATACGAACAATCTTGTGCGATCAGTTTGTCGATAATCTCTTGCCACTGGATTTCCAGTTCTTCAGGAGTTTCCCGGTCGTTCCATCTGCTTTTCAAGACAGATTCAGGCATCACGAAAAGAATACGGTCGATGAATCCGTTACTCGAACGCTCGCCCTTGACCAGTTCGCCCAGAATCTTCTTTTGGATGGTACCGATAACGGAGATATAGGGACGTCTGATAAAAATGGAACTTTGCGTACTCTTGCGGTCGGAAATCGTGGGTTTGGCATTGAACACCGAAAGCCAGAACTGTTCTTCCGAACCGTTATTGTAGCGGTTGAAGTTCTTGAACCAGGCCGACAGCTCGTCCGACCAAAGGCAGAGTCCTCTGGGATTCTGGGCATGTATCAGGCTCAATCCTTCGGGAGTGATATCCGAAACAAGAAAGCGTCTGCGCACGGGAGCTTGCGGAAACTCATCCAAACCGGCTTCCAAGCGTTCCTTCTTACTCATGGACATCGTGCGTTCATACTCGGCATACAGCTTCTGATACTCCTGATTCTGACAATAGTCGTGCTCAATGAACGGCTGGAAAGCGAAACTCAGCGGATGACTCTTATTGGCTCCGGGGCGTCCAATCAGTGCCATGTACAGAATGGGACTTTCCAGCCAGTTGCGCTTTACCTGCACCAAATGGGAGTTGCCAATCCCCACGGCAATGGCCGCAAGGATAGCCGCAGCAACATAATCCACGGGATAACCCTGACAGTCGTGCAAACTACTGATGATGCGCTGAATCCTGATAGGAAAGATTTCTATCGGGAACTCACCGCCAGACATCTTGGCTCCAATGCGCACAGCCTCGCCGATGATACCTTCTGCTGTTAATTTTGGGGTTTCCATAGCCGTGCAGATCAAAAGTTATATCCTCCCTTTGGTTTGCGTTTCGCTCCATGTACTATCTCCGCTGCCTGTTCCTGGAGTGACATGACCTGCATCTGCTTGCGCCCGGACTCAATCCATTGCAGCAACTCATCTTCATAGAAGTAGAGTTTCTTACCTTTTTTATAGGCTGGAATCAGTCCTTTACGTGCAAGCGTGTAAATGGTAGGCTTCGCTTTTCGTGTGATTTTACAGGCTTCGTCAATTTCAACAAGACGATGCTTGTCGGGAGAAGCCTGCGGTTGCAGTGCCGCTACCATTTGCCGGATTTGTTCCATCTGTTCTGTGAGATAACCCACCGCCTGCGGCAGCTTATCAAAAGTGATTTGTTCGTTTGCCATACGTACTCGTTTTTAATTGTTCGCTGGCAAAGGAAATTGGTGTTTTGATGGTGGAAAACATCACCGGAATATAACTGTGAGATAACTTTTGGTGGTGATTAGTCGTTATATTATAAGTGTTTTATTACTTTTGTACAATACTAAAAATAATAGAATATGAAAGCAATACATGCAGATCCTAAAGAAATAAGAAAAATATTTTCTGAGAAATATATTATTCCTGATTTTCAACGTCCTTATTCTTGGGAAAAAGAACAATGTGATAAATTGTGGGAGGACCTTATTGATTTTTATGAGAATCAATCATCTAAAGATGATAAATATTTTCTAGGTAATATTGTCATACATCCATTAGGTGATGCTTTTTCTGTAATTGATGGACAGCAGAGATTAACCACATTATTACTGCTTATTAAAGCATTTCATTCAAAAGCAGGTACGGCTGTCGTATTAGAAGAATGTTTAAGAATTAAAGATCCACTAACATCTAAATTAACAAATGAATTAAGATTAGATTCACATGTAATTGAGGATGATAAAAAGAACCTTTATGATATTGTATTTAATAATGGTGATAATACATCAGATTGCCATTTAAAATCTAATTATGTAGATCTTTGTCAGAAAATAGATGAATGGTGGAAATTGAATGGATATAGTGCAGATCGTCTTAATAGCTTAATTTTGTGCTTTTTGGATCAAATTGTATTATTACCTATTCATTGTGGATCAGAAGATGATGCATTAACTATCTTTGAAACCATAAATAATAGGGGAATGTCCTTAACTGATGCGGACATATTTAAGGCTAAGTTACATCATGCTTCAGGAAATAGTAAAGATGAATTTGTCAAAGAGTGGAAATCTCTTGAAGATCATGAATGGCTATTTAGAATATTGATGCATATTTTTAGGGCTAAAGAGGGGGATTCAACTAAGGAAATAGGATTAAGAGCTTATTTTACAAATAGTACAAAAAATAGATTTTCCGATTGGAAATCTGTAATGAATAGCCTAAAACTGATTTATGATATAGAACAAAATTGGGATCCAAATGCACAGATTAATATATTATGGAATATATTATATACATACCCTAATTATTATTGGAACTTTCCCTTATATGTGTTTTTACATAAATATGGCGATTTTGATGGCGAATCATTTGAATTGCCGGAAGAACGCAATGAGGAGTTCCTTCAGTTACTAGAATTTACTGTAAAATACTTCTTTGTCAAAGGGGTTGTATATAATTCTGTCAACTATGTCAAAGATGCTGTATTTAAAACTTGTGTAGCAATTGAAGCAGAGAAAGATTATCTTGAAGAGTATTCCAAAGTATCTAAAGAGGATATTATTAGTTTTAATCAACGAATTAAGAATAAACAATATGGACGTTATTTACGTGGATTAGTCCTTTTGGCTGCATACTTGAATCCAAAACAGGATATGGATGATTTTGATGATTTTCTTATTGAAACACATCATATAGAACACATTCTTCCTAAAAAATGGAATAATTATGATGGGTGGAATGAAGAGACATGGAGTAACGATTTGAATTCATTAGGAAATCTTATTCCGTTAGAATATAGGCTGAATATTAATGCAAAGAATGAATTTTTTAATCGTAAAAAAGATTATTATAGAGACTCAAAAGTTCAAGATGCTCTTGATTTATTATCTCTCAATGATTGGAATCCTTCAATATTACATCAAATCCAAGATGAAAAAGAAAAACGACTTGAAAGTTTTTTTACTTTTAATAAATGATAATCTTTTCCAGTTAGTTTAATTACTTCATCTATAAAATTATGTCATAGACATTTCTTGTTGGAATATGTAATTGAGCTTAATTTTACATTCAGATTCTGTGTGTGACATCTTACGTTCAATAGTTGAGATTTCCAAGTCACGCAAAGCGTGGGCAAAGACATTCTTGATGAAGGTAGCGGTGTGAATGCGCTTTTTGCTGAACGCTTTACCAATATTCCATCCAAAGTGCATTATATCAATGCTTTTAAGTTGTGAGTCAACCTTTACAGGCGATATCTTTTGTAAGGTATCGCCTGAACTATATTCTACGATGTATGCGCATAGACGGTTGAGATCTTCTTCATTCATATAGGCAACCATTGTTTGCTTCGTATAGCTGAGGACCTTTTCCAATTTGGTTTGAATAGCATGATTCTGTTTTGTGATAGCATTGGTTCGCATGACTTCATATTCTGAAGGTTTAGAGATTGTTTCTTCAGCGGCAGGAGCAGGGGCAATGACTTTGGGAGTAGCCTGGTTTGAATCTTTGCCTGTAGGGACTTCCGGAGCAGAAACGGTATCATTTTGATTTTTCATCGTTTGAAAAACCGAGAAATGCAATAGAAAAGCTTCTATGCGTGGTAGTAGAAACTGATTGAAAGTTGTCTGTAAACTGGCATAGATTGCCATCAAGACAATTACTGTTGCAAAAAATGCGACAATACTACTGAAATCGTCAAAACCTTTGGATAAAACAAACTGACGAGTTAAAACGCCAACAACAAGAGTACCTACCAATACAAGGGAATAGAGTGCTATATGTTCTATACTTTTCTGATTCATAGTGATATTTGCTAATTGTTTATGCGCAAATATATATCGTTTCATTAATACCATACTATAAATCCAAGAAAGTGGCAGCATTTGTCCTCGATATGGTACTTATTTCTATGCCATCTATGCCACAATAGAATAAAAAAGAGTCCGATTAGGTTTTAACCCTATGTCGGACTCTTCTTATGTTACAGAACTAATGCTATTTCAATGAAATCTTATTCGCCGTTTCTCGCTTCTTGGAATTGACCAAATCAGCATAGATTTGAGTGGTGGTGACATTCTTGTGCGTCAGTATCTTAGATACTGTGTAAATGTCTGTACCTAAGGAGATTTGTATGACGGCGTATGAATGACGAAAGCAGTGGAAGGTTATGTGTTTTCTGATTCCGGCTTCTGCAATCCATTGTTTTAGGGGATGATGAGTCATAGAGCGAGTTAAGCCTTTGAAGACTTTTCCGGTGCCCCATTCGCCACACAACTCCAGTGCTTCCTGACTGATAGGGAGGGTGGCCTCGGTTTCTGTCTTTTCGGTGCAGATACGGATGTAATAGCCTTGATCCGGACCGACTTCAAAGTCACGCCAATCCAGCTTCAGAATATCACTGATACGGAGGCCGGTCATGCAAGCGAATAGGGAGGCTTGTTTCAAGACTGGAATCTTGCAGGGTGTAGCTGCCAGTTTCTTGACTTCATCAAGTGTCAGATACTCTTTCTTAACCTCTTTCCATTCTATCTTTTCCAGAAAGTCGTTCAAGTTCTCACGCAGCATCTTCTCTTTATTGGCTATTTTCAATAAGGCACGGAACGTCGAATAATAACCGGCTGCCGAATTGCGTGAGATATAAGCATTGGGATGATTGATTTGTTTGCATTTGAGCAGGTAATCCCTGAACTTCTCGCACAGTTCCACGGTGACATCACCAAAGGTGCATTTACCACCGACAAATTTCTCGAAGTGGTTGTAAACGCAATCCCATTTCTCATACTTTTCTCGTGCTTTAGTCCGGAAATAGGCGAGAAAATCTACCTTTTGTTTGTTCTTATCCAGGAACCCGAATTCTTCATTGATAAGCGACTGGACACGGATACAGCGGATTGCCTCTGCCTTGTTCAACATATCCTGATTGAACATTCTTTGCTGCTCATTCTTGGGCTTGGCATAGATGTAAATGCCGAGGAATTCCCGGCGACTCATCTTCATCGTGTAAGGATTGCGGATGGCCGGATAATAATCCAGATAAAGAGATATGCGGTCGTTACGCAATGGCTTTTGTCTCAGTGTTACGTTGGTACATGTAAGTGTCATAGCTATATTGTTTTTTGATTAATACTTGTTTTTGTTGCAAATAAAATAGGTGTTCTAATGGTGGTATTTATCACCGGAAAATAACTTTCGGCTTATTCTATCTTTGGAGGCTCAAAGAACTTGTCCAACTCTGCCCGCAGAATCTTGGTATATTTACCGACTTTGATACGGGGAATATTATGGTATTTCACATAATGGTAGAGTTGGTCCCGTGTCAGATTGAATCTCTCCATCGCTTCGGCAATAGTGTAGTATTTGGGTTCTTCGGGAGCTATGAGACCTTTGGCAATATCCACATGCTTTTTGGAGTAGTACACCATGATGCCGACTTTCTTTTTGGGAATGGCATTCTTTGATACAAAAGAATAGATGGCCGTTAGTGTCATGCCGAACTTCTCCTGCATGTCTTGCGTGCTGTACCATTCCTTGATTTCAGGATCGGGAGCTTTCTTTGCAAAGTAGTCATCAATATGCTTTTTGCTCCAAAAGGTTTTACCACGGTTAAATGTCCTGGGAATATTATGTTCTTTAGCGATATGAAATATCCAGGAATCCTTTACGCCATACTTTTCCTTAACTTCAGCTGTGGTGTAGAAATCTGATATTGGAGTTTTCTCTTTGAGCTTATTCTCATTATCGGAAGCAATAATGTAGTCGAACATCTTATCAATATCCGAACGCCGTACAAGAGTTTTCCCATCAAATCTGACCGCTTTGATTTTCGCATTTCTGATATACCGATAAATTGAGGTACGGCCTACACCTAAAAATGCGGCAACTTCAGTAGGGGTTAAGAACTCTTTTTCAGAATTAGGTTTTAATTCTACATCATGTTTCAAGTGGAATTCTTGAATTCGTTTTTTTCTAACTCGATCTTTGTATGCGAGGTTTGCGCACCTGTGTGAACAGTATGCGGTAGTGATCTTGTGGGCGGTAAAAATAGTGCCACACCACTCGCATTTCTTTTGAATTTCAATGTTACTAGCCATTTTAATTATCTTTTTAGTTCGCCAAATCTGTTTCATTGCGTACCACAGCGTTCCAAGGCGTTCCAGGTTGTCCACCATCTGGCAGACAGTAAACCCGACTTTGGGCTTGTGAGGTACACAGGAGGTACAAAAAATGGCGTAAAAAGGCTTAGCAACGATTATCAACGATACCTGAGCAACAAAAAAGGCGCCCGTAAAGAGCGCCATATTAATCGATTATAATCAATTTAACTATTTGATAATCAAGTAGTTGGCTACTTGCCGATGCAAAAATGCTGAAAAATATTCTGAAGAACCATATCATTTGTCACTTCTCCTGCAATATCGGAAATGAAGAAGATACATTCACGTATGTCTTGCGAAAGAAAATCCCCTGAAAGATGTGAGTCAAGCCCATTTTGTACTCTATGAATAGCATCTAAAGCTTTGCTTAAGGCCTCGTAATGTCTTACATTTGTTACGATGACATCATTTTGTGTTACCGTTGGCAAATGCGCAGCATTAATAAGTATTTTTTGCAATTCATTAGTATTCTCTCTTCGTTTAGCTGAGATGTAAATATGCTCTGTAGATTCTTGTGGGAAATTCTCCAATAAAGCTGATAAATTACTTTTTTGTACATCTTCAATTAAATCAGCTTTATTGAATACTACGATCAAGTGCTTTCCTTCACAACGTGGGATAATCTTTTTTGATAACTGTTCAATTTGAGATGCGGCGTTTACAGAATCCACCATCCAGAGTACAATTTCTGCTTGATCTAACTTTTGGAAAGTACGTTCAATACCTAAACTTTCAACTTTGTCATTAGTTTCCCGGATTCCGGCAGTATCAATAAACCGGAAAATAACTCCTCCAATATTAATAGTATCCTCAATAACATCGCGTGTTGTCCCATGAATATCACTGACGATAGCCTTATCTTCATTCAATAAAACATTCAATAAAGTAGACTTTCCCGCGTTCGTTTCACCGATAATTGCTACGGGAACACCACTTTTGATAGCATTACCCACATTAAAGGATTGTACTAGACGAGAAATGACTTGTTCTATCTCATCTGCTAACTTTTTTAATGCCGACCGATCTGCAAATTCAACATCCTCCTCGCTGAAATCCAATTCCAGCTCAATCATAGAAGTGAAGTTCAATAGCTTGTTGCGTAAATCAGTTAATTCTTTGCTGAAGCCACCCCTCATCTGACTCATGGCTAGCCGATGGGTAGCGGCAGATGAGGATGCGATTAAATCGGCAACAGCTTCCGCCTGACTTAAATCCATTTTTCCATTGAGAAATGCCCGCTGCGTGTATTCTCCCGGTTGAGCCATGCGGCAACCCTTTTTGATCAGCAGTTGCAGCACCTGTTGAAGAATGTAAGAAGAACCATGACAAGTAATTTCCGTGCTATCTTCTCCCGTGTAGGAATGAGGCGTACGAAAAAGGCTGACAAGTACTTCGTCGATAATCTCGTCTCCGTCGTATATACGTCCGAAAGTCAAAGAATATGGCTTTTGGTCACTAAACAATTTGTCCGGTTTTGCCGGTTTGAATATAAGACTGGTGATGGAAATAGCTTCCGGACCGGAAACACGGATGCTTCCGATAGCACCGCCTTGAGCGGTGGCAATAGCACAGATAGTATCTTGGTTCATCATATTTCTTTTTGGAGACTGCAAAGATAATTGTTTCTGAGCAAAAAAGATAAGATTCGGTACAACTTGTACTTTATTTGTTTATATTTGCTGTGTGCAGTGATATGCCAAATGAAATAATATAATGCTTATGGAGCCAGACACAAATTTATATTCCCAAAGTGAGAATAGTGAAATCATACGGGAAAATTCACAGAAAATACTCTCTGTACTTGCTGCACATCAAATTGCTTTGTGGGAATATGATATACCTACAGGAAAGTGTTCCTTCACGGATGACTATTTTCGTACATTAGGCTTGAAAGAAGCTGGAATTGTTTTTAAAGATATCGATGACTTTTATCGCTTTGCCTATCCGGAGGATGTGAAGGCCTATCAAACTGCTTTTTCCAAGATGCTTGCATCGGATTCAAAAATATCACAGATTAAAGTACGTTGTGTAGGCAAGCATGGTGAAGTGATTTGGCTGGAAGATCATTTTCTGTCTTATAAGGGTACTCAGGATGGACGTCCTGCTGATAAATTATTGGCATATACGGTAAACGTCACTTCGCAATGTGAGAAAGAACAGCATATCAATCATCTGGAAGAGCACAATCGTAAGATAATAGAGGCGTTGCCAGAATTCATTTTTATTTTTGATGATAATTTTTTTATTACCGATGTGCTGATGGCACCGGGTACCATTTTGCTTCATCCGGTGGAAGTGTTACGTGGTGCAGATGGGCGAGATATTTATTCTCCCGAAGTCAGTGATCTGTTTCTGTGTAATATTCGGGAGTGCTTGCAAGATGGAAAATTAAAAGAAATAGAATATCCACTTGAAGTAGATGGAATCCGGCATTATTTTCAGGCACGTATCGCCCCTTTCGAAGGGAATAAGGTACTTGCTCTGATACACGATATCGGTGACCGGATTCGTCGTTCGCAAGAGTTGATCGAAGCTAAGCGGCGGGCGGAAGAAGCTGACAAGATGAAGTCTGTCTTTTTGGCAAATATGAGTCATGAGATTCGTACTCCGTTGAATGCTATTGTCGGTTTTTCGGAGATAATTGCAGTGACAGAGAACGAAGAAGAAAAGCTGCAATATTTGGAGATCATTCAAAAGAATAGCAATTTACTGTTACAGTTGATTAATGATATTCTGGACTTGTCACGTATAGAATCCGGAAAATCGGAAATGCACTTCCAGCAGATTGAAATCTCCGGGCTGGTAGAGGAAGTGGAAAAAGTACATCAGTTGAAGATGAAAACAGATGTAGAATTGAAAGTTATCCGCCCGGAAGGAGAATATTGGACATCTACCGATCGTAACCGGGTGATGCAGGTGCTTTTCAATTTTTTGTCGAATGCCATAAAGAATACTGAAAAGGGAACCATTACGTTGGGGCTGAAACATGAAGGAAACTGGTTGAAATTGTATGTCAGTGATACCGGGTACGGAATAGCTAAAGAGAAACTTCCGCAAATCTTTACCCGTTTTGAGAAGTTGAACGATTTTGTGCAAGGCACGGGATTGGGACTTTCAATTTGTAAGAGTATCGTAGAACGTTTGGGAGGACGTATAGAAGTTGTTTCTGAGCTTGGTAAGGGGAGTACGTTTGCGCTTTATTTGCCTTATCAGGAAATGCCGAAGGAAGTTGTTGAAAGAAGGCTTGTGTCAGGAAAAAGTATTGCTGCGGATAGACGTAAAAAGATATTAGTCGTTGAAGATGTAGAGTCGAATTTCGTTCAACTTAATATTCTTTTGAACAAAGAATACATTATTTCATGGGTACGTAACGGAGAAGAAGCAATCAATAGTTTTGTTCGTGAAAAGCCGGATTTGATTCTGATGGATATCCGTATGCCGGTGATGGACGGTATTCAAGCTACTGAAAAGATACGCACCATTTCCCTTTCCGTACCTATTATTGCGGTTACGGCATACGCTTTTTATACGGAACAGCAACAAGCCATTCAAGCCGGATGCAATGCTGTGATCTCCAAGCCTTATTCTTTGGAAAAACTGAAAGAGACAATCGAATCTTATATCGGATAAACGATAAAAAGTCAGTGTCACCATCATAGCAGAATGGTGGCGCTGACTTTTTATATATTTATATTCTGTCAAGAACAGTCCTAATCAACGTATCAATGGTATTTTTATATCCGGTGTTGGCTTCCTTAATCAGTCGATTGGCAATCACCATACAGACAGTCGTTGCTTTATGTCCCATCAGTCGACTGAGACCTGCCAAAGCCGAACTCTCCATTTCGAAATTGGTAATCTTGAATCCTTTATACTCAAATGCCTCGATTTTGTCGTTTTGTTTCGGATCTGCCAAAGGAACACGTAGCTCACGTCCTTGTGGACCGAAGAACCCTCCGGCGGCAATTGTAACGCCACGTACCATATCGTCTTGGGCAATCCGTTCAATCAGTTCCTCGCTTGCATCAATTACATAAGGAGCAGGGGCGCACATATTTCCCGTCCATCCCATGTGATTAAGAAAAGCACGCTCGAAAGGCAGATCACATACCGCATTACGTCCGGCGTAGAAATTCAATAAACCGTCGAAGCCGATAGACTTCTGTGAACAAACGAATGTACCTACTGGGGTATTGGGTTGCAAACCGCCGCATGTACCGATGCGTACTAATTCCAATTGACGGAACTCATCCTTTTCTTCTCGTGTATTGAAATCAATATTAGCCAGTGCATCCAACTCATTCATGACAATATCGATGTTGTCACAACCTATTCCGGTGGAAACTACGGTGATTCGTTTTCCTTTATACGTACCTGTAACCGTCTTAAACTCGCGGCTTTCCACTTCGCATTCTTTATTTTCAAAGTGAGAAGCTACGAGTGCTACACGTCCCGGATCGCCTACCAAGATTACTTTATCTGCCAACCATTCAGGTTTTACGTGAAGGTGGAATACCGAACCGTCTTCATTGATAATTAATTCAGAGGATGGAAAGTACTTTTTCATGCTATTAAAAGGCTTTAGTTTTACAATATGTTGTTGCTATAAAAATAAAAACACCGGAACCGGATTTAAGTTCAGAAGAAAACTCTTTCTTTCCCGTTAGGAAAGGGGAGTACATCTTGAGACTGAAATGAAATCAGATTCCGGTGTTTGTTGTAACTTATTTGCTCAAAGGCTGATTCCCTGCATTGCCTGTTGCCGGTTTGGCAATCGTTTCACGCATGGAGGTGTCAGCTTCGATATTCTTCATCCGGTAATAATCCATGATACCCAAATTTCCGCTACGGAAAGCTTCTGCCATTGCTTTCGGAACTTCCGCTTCCGCTTCGATTACCTTCGCGCGTGCCTCTTGTGCTTTCGCTTTCATTTCCTGTTCGGAAGCTACAGCCATAGCACGGCGTTCTTCTGCTTTTGCCTGAGCGATATTCTTATCTGCATTAGCCTGGTCAATTTGTAAAGCGGCACCGATATTCTTGCCTATATCGATATCCGCGATATCAATAGATAGAATTTCGAAAGCAGTTCCGGCGTCCAGTCCCTTACGGAGTACAAGCTTGGAGATAGAATCCGGATTTTCGAGTACCGATTTATGATTCTCGGAAGAACCGATAGAGGAAACGATACCTTCACCTACACGGGCGAGAATTGTATCTTCTCCGGCACCGCCCACCAATTGACGAATGTTGGCACGTACCGTAACACGAGCTTTGGCAATCAACTGGATACCGTCTTTTGCGACAGCCGTTACCGGAGGAGTATCAATCACTTTCGGGTTAACGGACATCTGTACGGCTTCAAATACGTCACGTCCTGCCAAGTCAATAGCGGTAGCCATTTGAAAAGGCAGCTCAATATTCGCTTTTGATGCGGATACAAGCGCATGGACCACTTTTTCGACATGTCCACCGGCTAGATAGTGGGCTTCCAGTTCATCACGGGTGATGTTTTTCAAACCGGCCTTGTGAGCTTCGATCATGCCCGGTACGATGATATACGGCGGAACATTACGGATACGCATTAAAAATAATTGTATCAGCGAGATGTGTACTCCCGATACTTTGGCCGACAACCACAGGAAGAACGGCACATAATGGAAAAATATTATCAGGAAGATAATACCTCCGGCTATCAGAAAGATAGGTAAATAGAAAGATGTTTCCATTGATAGTTTGTATTAAGTGAATATTATTTCTGTAAAAGAATAATTATTTTCTGTGTTTCTCAACCATAATTGTTCCGTCACTGATACGGTTGACGATAATCGGAGTCTTTTCGTCCAGAAAACCGTCCATCGACTTTACTTCCACAATGTTACCATTGATTTCCGCATAACCGATTTGTGCGAGGCGGGTAGTACTTATACCTGTATCACCTACTTTTACACTTTGTTCTGCGCTGCGGTCTACTTTCGAATCGATGTCTTTTTTCAAAGCCAGCTTATCCAGCATCTTTGAGCGCATAAACCAGATCAGTGAACCGATACAGGCAATGGCCGATATGCCCAAAGTGATAAATCCTCCCGCCATTCCAATATTTGCAAACGCATAATAGTTGGCATAGATAATGCATCCCAGTGCTGAGATTCCAGCCAGACTAATGCCGGGAATAACGAACAGTTCTACCAGGAACAGTATAACTGCGGTAATAATGAGAACGGCGATAATGAGTATATCCATAGTTCAGGGTTATTAATTATTTTGTTTTTTCTGCATTACGCACATTTATTTCGAGAGCAGCCAATTCCTCTGACATCTGCAATATCCGCTTTTCCAGGTCGAGGATAGCAGGCGCCATTCTCTCTTTTCCCTGTTTATTGCCGGTGGAATACTGTTGTCGCAAGTTGTTCAGTTTTTCTTCCTGTTGCAGATAATCTTTTTCCATTTGTCGGTAACGCAGGAAAAGCTGTTTGGCTTTGGCGGACTTAAAGTCAGTCATCAGGTAATAAGTTGTATTATCGTCAATGACAAATTCAAAATCGACCTTTCGACGTTCTTTGGGCTTATGGCTGATAGCGGCTTCCAGACGTTGCAGGGCTTCTGCAACCGTTTGTTTATCTTTCCAGGTTTCTTTCAAAGAATGGATTTGTGCCAGCCGAATCATCTGCTTCCGATCCATCGCTTCGTAGTTGTAAGTCTGTTTTGAATTATTGGGAATGAATACATAGATACATACCTTTCCTTCCGGCTGGAAACGGTCGGAAGCGAACCAGCCTAGATTGTTATATTCGTCAATGACGTACATATAATCATTGTATGGAGAATTGAACGGCATACCCACGTTTTCCGGTACTAAATAAGTATCGGTATTGGTATTGTAACGGGTGACATAAATATCATAACCTCCCAATCCTTCACCGTCACTGGCATAATAAATAGTCACACCATCTGCCATTACATAAGGATAGTTTGCGTTTCCTGCATCATTGATACTACCCGGCAGTGGTCGTCCGTTGCTCCATTCATTCTGCAACTTGTTTTTGGAAAGTATATCCAGACTACCTCTTTCACCCTTCTCGCTGTAATAGATTTTATTCCCGATTTCAGTTTCGTAGACAGTACCCTCGTGATCTCCTCCTGTTTGGAAGAAGTCGTTGAAAGTAAACAGTTTTCCCGATTCCTCACTAATTTTATAAGCATTCAGAAACGTTGCTTTATCTACAACGAAACTGTCGATAATACAAACATCTTCAACACCTTTCAACATACGGAGATCAGCTTTGCTCTTTTCCAGTAGTTTCTCTGCTTCTTCGGTTGCTCTTTTACGCTTCTTCAAATCAGCGATATACTCTTCAAAACATTCTACTGCCTCTTCGAAACGATATGTTTCGTTATAAGCCTGTCCTAAATAAAGCTGTCCGCTAGCTACACGCTTCTTGACTGCCATTTCGAGAGGTTTCACCGCTTCTTCGGCTTCTCCGGTTTTCAGGCAGCACACACCATACCAATAGTTGTAGTTTCCGTTGGACGGTTGAGATTTTACGTACCTTTTAAAGACAGGTTTGGCTTTTTCATATTCGCCTTTCGTGAACAAAGCGCGCGCCTGTTCCAATGTTTGCGCAGAAACTTCGCATAAGAAGAGACTACAAAATAGAAATAGAATATATTTTCCTTTCATCGTTTTTAGCATTTATGGGTGGCGGATTATTTAAAAGTATTGTTGCTTTTGGAAATCTGCCAACTAATCAATTGTTCAAAAGTACAAATTTATTAGAAATAAACCCTTTTTCAGAGATTCTATTATGTTAATTCTTCTTTAAATCATTCTTTTCGCTTACTTTTGCAGCCGATTTTTGAAGATATGACACAATTTACCGAAGAAGAGAAAGCTATTCGCCGCATTGAACGGCGGTTTAACAAAGGAGTGGTGCAATATGGGCTGATAGAAGAGGGGGATAGAATACTCATCGGACTGTCGGGCGGGAAAGATTCGTTGGCGCTTGTAGAGTTGCTGGGAAAACGCGCACGTATCTACAAACCTCGCTTTTCTGTCATTGCAGTTCATGTGGTGATGACGAATATTCCTTATCAGAGTGATACGGAATACCTGAAAGCGCATTGCGAAGCGAATGGAGTGACTTTTGTGCAATATGAAACTTCTTTTGATCCTTCTACAGATACCCGTAAATCTCCTTGCTTTCTTTGTTCTTGGAATCGCCGTAAAGCATTGTTTACGGTGGCCAAAGAACATGACTGCAATAAGATTGCTTTAGGACACCACATGGACGACATTTTGGAAACTTTATTGATGAATATTACTTATCAAGGGGCATTCAGTACAATGCCGCCCCGATTGGTGATGAATAAATTCGATATGACGATTATCCGTCCGATGTGTCTGGTTCACGAATCGGATTTAATAGAATTGGCAGCTTTGCATCATTATCTGAAGCAGGTGAAGAACTGCCCTTATGAATCGCAATCCAGCCGTAGTGATATGAAAGGCATTTTACGGCAATTGGAAGCGATGAACCCGGAAGCGCGTTATAGCCTTTGGGGAAGTATGGCGAATATACAGGAAGATTTATTACCGAATAAAATTGATTGAGTTATGAAAGGATTCTATACTATTTTGTTACTGATTGTGTCCAATATATTTATGACCTTTGCTTGGTACGGACATCTGAAAATGAGACAGGAATATAATTGGTTTGCCGCTTTGCCCTTGATAGGAGTAATTACATTCAGTTGGGCAATCGCTTTTTTTGAATATTCATGCCAGATTCCGGCGAATCGCATTGGGTTTATAGGTAATGGTGGTCCTTTCTCATTGATGCAATTGAAAGTGATTCAGGAAGTCATTACTTTAATCATTTTTACATTATTTACTACTGTGTTTTTTAAAGGAGAAGCGTTGCATTGGAATCATTTAGCTGCATTTATGTGTCTGATTGCGGCGGTGTATTTCGTATTTATGAAATGAGAATAAGTTTTGTCTATATTTCTTTTATGACCTTTACTTTATAGTTGAATGAGCGGTCATTTTACTTGCAATAAGGGTATTTGTTGCCTTATTCTTCCTACATTCTTGTGATAATACAGCATTGTTCTTTGGTTGGCTATTAGTTGTTTCTATGAGCTCACTATTGTGAGCTGAAAGGCTAACACTAGTGGATATATATGTCCATTGATGTTAGCTTATTTGTTCACATTAGTGAGCTCTTGTAAATATCAAGAGCTTTTACAGAGAATGTTAAGAAAGTATCTGTGGAATGACTATATATTAAATGATGAGACACCTGAGAGCATAAGTAAAACCCTCAGGCTTGCTCTCATAACTGAAAAGCCGATGAATAAAGGAATGCAGGTGATTTATGAGAGTATGAGGGTAAAATGCGCAAAACTTTTTTTAGTTGGCTTTTTCTTTCTCTTCTTCCTGCGGGATGCGGAAAGCTGTATAAAGTTCGAGTATGGCGGCAATTGTAAGACAAGCAATCCATTCGTTACCACGTGTTGTGAACATGAATGCTCCGGTGAGAATCAGGGCTAATGCTCCGAATATTTGTTGAATGCGTAAACGTTTCAAAGTTTTGCTTTTACCTTTGACGGGTGTGTTTACTTGTGCCAGTGCGATAAAACCGGCACCGACAGTGTATATGTAGGGAGCATACGTCCATCCGGTGATAAATACGGCAGCTCCGGCAAGAGCCATTATAGCACCGACAACGAACAGTGCGGGTATTAATTGTTTCATTCTCTATTCTTCTTCAAAAACGTAAATATCTTCGTTGGGTTTCTTCATCAAGTACTTCTCGCGGGCTATCTGTTCGATTGCATCTGGATTGGTACTTATTTCGTTGAGGCGTTTCGTATTCTCTTCATAATCCGTGCGGTACTTTTCTATTTCTTCTTTTAGCTGACTGATTTCGCGTTCATATCCGAGACGGCGCACCAGACTGTTCTCATCCAGAAAACCTATGATGACAGCGAATGCGACAATGGTAATAAGATACTTCCGTCTGCATATGAAATTCCAAATACTGATTAGTTTACCCATAATTAATCTTTT
>ERZ791883.403-NODE-403-length-55134-cov-8.073331_pt1 | contig 55134 bp, 53 predicted proteins | sample MGYA00510160_ERZ791883 | MGnify/ENA primary metagenome ERZ791883 (study PRJEB30046, sample SAMN00792072) | human gut metagenome | study: EMG produced TPA metagenomics assembly of the A metagenome-wide association study of gut microbiota in type 2... | reverse complement strand
CCGTTTTCCGCCACCAGACTGATTGCAGCGGCAGTCTCCTTGAAATATTGGAATGTTTCTTGATTTTTACCATCTGCCAGGCAATTTTGCTGGAACTGCACCTCACTCCTATGGAACGATAAATCTCTCTTCCCCTTGCGGACAATACGATAATACCCACCGAAGTCGAGCAACTCATCAATTTCGCTGATGGTCTGCCCATTTGCGGTGACAATCACCTGCGCAGGGTCAATTTTCTTTTTCAGAGGCAGAATCTCCACATTGCTACTCTGAAAGTTGTACGTCTTATTGGGCGCACTGGTATAGACGACCTCGCACTTCCCGTCATGGAACTGAAAGCTCGCAACCGAGTCCGTCTGGTCTTTTCCTTTTATGATAATTAAGTGCTTTCGTGCGTCCATAGAAATCTCCTCTAAATCATGCAAAGTACATCGGCCCACTACCAACTTATTATTCGTCTTCTTCAAAAACTTCGCTGGGATCGGGCGATTCAGCCGCCATGTGATATTCATCGGCCTGCTATTCTTGTGCTTCACATAGCTTACTGTTCCCAGATCGGTATACGTCTTTGCACCTTTAAGGTTCTAAAGTTCATTATGTAGCATAGTAACTATTGTTTTTATAATGTAAGATCTAACTGTTCTTTAATATTATCTGGAGCCAAGGACTGTACGCAGGAAATTGCGCAAGCAGAAAAGGGTGCTTCTGGTGATATAGCATCCCTTAGCTGACGAATACAGCTATGCTTGCTAATATCTCCGGAGGCATACTCTGCAAGCAGTTTTTCAATGCTCGCCCAAATTCTTCCTCTTTCGTTGCTTATGTAAGCATCGGTCAGATTGTAAATAGATGCCGAAACTCTAACCCTTTCTTTGCCTAATTCATCATTCGTAGCAGGAACTACGCGATTGCCCCAAAAGGACAGCAACTTAACATCCTCTGCAATGCACGGATCCAATAGTAATGGTTGCTCATTATTTTCGCTTGTTTCCGATTGGTACATGCTATCGTTTTCCAAAGGAAAATAGCTTCCTTTGCCACCGCCTCCTGTTTTCCGATTGGCACAAATACAGCATGCCCTATAATTCGAAGGATTATTTGCTAGCCAATAGTACCCCTCATTCTGAATTAAATGATTATATTTAAAATTCTCAAAAGGCTTTATTTCCGCCTTGGGTCGAAAGTGGTCAATATGCACATCTTGCCCAACAAGGGGCACCTCTGTATACCAGCACTTATTGTGAAAGAAATCCCTGAAATCCTTTTTGAGCACACTATTTTTCCAGAGTTCATTACCTTGCCCCCATCTATTTCTGTTTTCTAGGAGGTCTTCTATCTTTATATATCTCATACTTGCCCTTCGTATAACGCCTCAATAATTTCTTTAATTTTTTCTCTGCGCTCTAACACCTGGTCGTAGGTAAGATACTCTTTACTATACAGATTGCACCTCTTATATACGTTCAAAAAATCATCATATAAAAAATCAATCGAATTATACGATAGCGGCAGCAATCCCAAATCCTTCGTTATTTCACGGAGCTCCGCTTTTTCCTCGTCCGTAGCGCTCTCACCAATAAGTTTTAGATATAATTCTTGTCTGCGCAAGAATTTCTTATGCGATTTTTGGTCGTAAGAAGTCTGTAACCCATAATACTCACTTTGTAGTAACCCATCAATTCCCATTCCCTCGGTATTCTCGACAGGGGTAATAACTCTTGTAAAGAATCTCCCTTGATTCTCGTTTCGAGTAAATATCCGAATGTATTCTTTGGGAACACCATTTATCACCAACGGATCATGTGTTGCAATAATCGCCTGAGTGTTCACAGCCTCCTGCAAAGATTGGTCCATTGTGCTTTTAATGTCATACTTCCAGCGCGGATTCATATATGCATCTGGCTCATCCATCAAAACGAGGCTGTCCTCCGTCTTGCAAATGCCAAGCATTCCAAGGACTTTGATAAGTTGGCGCTGCCCTTCGCTCATTGACTTGCACTTTACCGTAGAAATTCCTTGAGTTATGGTCACCTCAAATCTTGCGTCGAATAAGGAGTATAGTTTCTCAAAGAATTCCAAGATTGCAATAGAATCTAACCCTAAATTACCGATCTCCTTAATTACAAAATAAGATTTCCCCATAGCTGAATACATAAATCCTCTACGCAGCAAATCTGTAAAACGATGTTCAATGAAATCCGTCAAATAATATAGGCCAGTGGGCATATCTCCGTCAAATCGTCCTCTACCAAAGATATTCTCAACTTTATCTGTATCAATGACCATATTCATGCACTGAATTTCATTGAAACGGCAAGCGTTAACTAGATAATCTTTCTCAAAAGAGCCCTGTCCGCAAAGAATTGCAACCAAATAAATCGGAGTCATTCCCTCATCGCAATAATTATATTTTCTTTTCGGAAAGCTCGGCAAAGATTGGTCAGATTCATTGCTTACCACCTTAAGGAAACTCTCAAGTGTATTCCTGCATCTCTGAGTATAGCGGGCATTCATCTTCTTTATTTGAGGTAAAAGCTTATTGTTGGCTCCAGAATAAAATGCAATAATACGCTGTGGAAACACCGAATGTGTTTTGGTAAATGAACGCACCTTTCTATAACTTCCCTCGCAAAATTCACCATCTACTTCAATACGATAGTTTTTTTCATTTTTGACGATTCGGATCGCTTTTTGCGCATACTCATACTCCATTGAATAGTCGTAGTCAATCTGCTTTTCTATTGTGGGAGAATCAAAAGACATCAGGATATTTAGGACACTTTCAATCATCGTTGATTTTCCAGCACCGTTTTCTCCAATCAGAATTGTTGAGCTACCACCCGATACGGTGTCAAATACTATATCAAAGTCAACCAAACAAAGATAATCATCGATCTGAAGCCGTTTGATTTGCATAATATTACCTCACTAGTGAGTATTCTCCAGAATCACTTTTCGACACAATCTGTTTTTCCTCTAGATTGCGTAATGCGTCCATAAGCTCAAATTTTTTCTTACTAATGGACATTACTGTCTGTGTAGAAACAGATTGGGGCGCAGCTTTTAATAGTAGTTTGACAATTGCTTCTTCATTAGCACCAGACAACAACGGCTTAATTTCTGCGGGAATTGCAATTCGCTTCGCTTTTGCCTTTGGCCTGATCACATCTCCATCCTCTTGTTCGATTACTTGCTTCAGCAATTCCACTGCGCTCTCCTCGCTCGGGTCATTTGTACCCAGTTCACCGCGAAAGGTACGGGCGAGGATGGATTTTTTCATCAAGTTGATCCGCTCAAGGACCACTTCAGCAGCCTCTTTGGCCTGCTGCTCTTTTCCCAGAAGGTTATCAATGAGATGAACGATTTCACCTTGTTCATCTAATGAACATATTGTAATTGAAGCTGCCTTTATCTTACTTAATGTCAATCTGGTAATGGCATTTCCTGACATACTATTAATCATCATTGTTTTCGTTTTTGATGAATTGAGATTGTATGCCATATATTCAGATAATATTTGCTTTTTATCCGGGCGCAATACCGCAACAGAAGAAAGCAATGAAAACGGTTTTTTTATAGTATTTACAGTTGCTATTCCAGTTGTTGCCCCATCTTTTATATAAAGTACATCTCCGTATTGTACATCACAACGACTATAAATTTCTTCATGCACATCTTTTGAGACAAATGTTACATTAGCTAAATCGATTCCGTTCTCCTTGATGTTTTTTGCCGTTATATACATATATTCGCCATTTTCTGTATTTATTGGACTATGATGTGTTCCATCTGTGATTTTTTTGCACACATCTTTAAAAGAGATTGTTCTCCAACTCTCCATCCCCACACCGTGCTCTTCCCGCCATTTCGCAGTCAGTTCACCGGTGAAGGCCTTGTGGAGAATAGCGGCTTTGCGGGTTTCAAAGCTATCCACCACGGCCTGTGCCTTTTCCTTGGCCTCATCCAGCTTAGCAAACAGGCTTTCGATGCGGTCAACAATGCGGTGCTGCTCAGCAAGAGGCGGGAGAGGAAACTGGTGGAATTTTATAATTTCTTGGGATATATTGGGTTGAGCTCCGCCCTTACCTTTTTTTATAAAATCATCTTTTTGAGATTGAGCATAATAAAAAAGATATTTATAGTCCGTTGACGGCTTAACAATAGCACACGCACACGCTTGGTTAGTAGCTGCAGGAATTCCCAGAATGCCAACTTTTCCGATTGTTGCTCCGTACATTGCAATCACAACTGTATCTGTGGGATAGATTTTTGCACTTGAATGTGAAATAGCTTCTTGGGTTATATGTTCTTCTGTTTCGAATATATAATCATCATTTAACTCTCCTGTCTTTACCCAATAGATGTCACCATTATAATATTCTGATACTTTTCGAGAAGGTGTTCCACCAGACCCCCATTGTGCTATTTCTTGCATCCTTGTCCAACACCAATTCTCCGGCAACTTATAGGGCCACTCCCAATCCGGCACCAAGGCCGCCTGCAAACGCTCTTCGGGCGTGAGGGCGGCTTCTTTTTTTGCTCTTGCCATCACTTTTCCTCCGTCAGAGCACGAAGCTCACGCACAACACTTTTCAGCAGATCGACCGCTTCTTCCAGATTCGCAATCGCTTCCTCGCCGCTTTCTACAGGGTCAGGGAGATCGTCATAATCCACGATGGAGTCGTCACGAATCAAGCCAAGGTCAAGACTATCGTCCGGATTCTTGGCGATCTCCTCACGAGTGAATTTGCTCCAGCGCTCGCCCGTGCGCTTGGATGGGTCTTCGTATCCTGCCACGAATTCATCAAAGTCACTCTTACGCAGCTGCCGGGTCTTACCAAAGCTATCCATATTGGTGCGCATATCGTAGAACGCAACCTCGGTGGTGTTATCCTGCTCGGTTGTCCCGCGGGTAAAGAACAGCACATTGGTCTTGACGCCCTGTGCATAGAAAATGCCGGTAGGCAAGCGCAGAATGGTATGCAGATTGCAGAAATTCATCAGTTCCCGGCGCACGCTGGCACCGTCACCGGCAGCAAACAACACATTATCCGGCAGCACCACGGCGCAGCGGGCCTTGCCGTCCGCCTTCAGGCTGCGATAGATCACCTGCAAAAAGTTCAGCTGCTTATTGGAAGTCTGGAAAGAAATATCGTCCCGAGTAGTACGCTCGCCCCCCTTTTTTGTGCCAAAAGGTGGGTTCGTGAGAATAACGTCATATTCTTTGAATCTCTTTGCGTCTTGCGCAAGAGTGTCTTCACAGAAAATCTGCGCCGGAACACTATGCAAATACGCATTCATCATAGCAAGCCGGTGTGTATCCGAAACCAACTCAACGCCAGTATAGCCACCTTGAATTGAATTTACCTCTGCATCGGAAAGTTCATAAAGACTTCTTCCGTCGGTTGCATTACGATATGCCGCAATCATAAAACCGAAGGTTCCGCAGGCGGGGTCAAAGCACCTTTCCCCCAGCTGCGGATTGACAAGCTCCGTCATCACATCAATCAGTGGGCGGGGTGTAAAATATTGCCCGGCTCCTGATTTTTTTTCGTCCGCGTTTTTTTGCAGCAAGCCTTCATACAAATCGCCAAGTCCCTCTTGCTTGGCTTCGTACCAATCGAGTTCGTCGATCTTTTTTATTAGCTTTTCCAGGTTCTTAGGCTCTTCGATGCTGGAAACCGCTTTCGTATAAATGTTGCTGATTTTCGGCATGGTTGTCTTGCCCAACTCCGTCAAAATAACGTTATAGTACTTTTTTAACGCGATTCCAGAAAGAGAGGTCAAATACTTCCACGAATAATCATAAAGCGCATTTTTCCGCCCGTTCCTTTCCTCTTCCGTTAATTCATCAACCCGTTTGCCCCTCGACTTCGCATACTGTTCCAGACGTTTCTTGTAGGCTTGCTCTATTTCTTTCCTCAAGGCGGCTTCTTCGCCGGTTTCTTCCAGCATCTTTAAGAAGAGAATATATGTCAGTTCTGTCACATACTGGTGATAAGTAATACCGTCATCCCGCAGCACATTGCAGAGGTTCCAAAGTTTCTGTACAATATCTTGCGTGCTCATTTAAGCTGCTCCTTCGTAAATATAAGTGTTGATCTCGCGGATGATCTCCGCAAGCTGTCCGCCAAACTTCTTGTTAAAGCGTGCGAAACCGCCATCCATCTTGAACGCCGGTGCCTCAAAGGTCTCGGTATTGAGGATGCTCTCGTGAAGCATATATACCTTGATCTTTTCCAGCAGATCCAGCTGCATTTTGTTAAAGTGATGCGCCGAAATCAGTTTAGAAAAGGCCATTTTCACGCGGTCATCGTGGTTCACCAGCGGCGTTTTAAGTACAGCCCGACGAACAAAAGCTATAATATCTGCCACGATCCGTTCATTGCTCACCGCGCTGGCCGCTTCATTCAAGCTGCTCTCGGTGAAATTCTCCTTATCCAGTTCCAGCTTTAACTCCCGAAGCTGCGCCCGGGTCATATCGCTGGGGCGGGTGCAGGCTATGCGGATCGCTTCGATACGGTCTTTGTTCTCATTAACATAGGCCACAAAAGAGTCCAGATAATCCTGCGGTTTTTCCGTGTCACCATAGCCGCGGGTCGTTTCCAAAAGAGTATCTTCCTTTTCGGAATAGTAATGTCCGCGCTTTTTGCCCTTCAGGTTGTCAAACCAAAGCAGGAAATCCTTATCCTCCCGGCAGCGTCGCACAAAAGCTTCCTCTGTACAGCTTTTCAATTCCTTCGCATATTCCCGAATTGTTTTTCCGCCTAAACGCTCGGATACATCATACTTTTGCTCATCGGTCAGATTGTTGCTCTTACGCTGCAATCTTGCCAAAATGCGATCTTTGACAGGCCGCTTGCTGGCCTCACCCGGACGGAACAAATCCTCCAACAATTCAGCCATTGATTTGCTGACGGAGACTGACTTCATATTGGAAGTGTCGTCCAAGTCCTCGTACACGCGAACTGCATCGAAGATATTGAAGTGCGTCTTTCCGATTTCCGGGCAAAGGCGAGTAGCGCGTCCCAGCATCTGCTCAAAGAGGATCCGGCTGTTGATCTTGCGCATAAACACCAAATTGCAAATTGCCGGCACATCGATTCCGGTAGTCAGCAGGTCGACTGTTACGGCAATGTTGGGGTACTGATTGTTCTTGAACTGCTTGATCACCTGCAAAATCTTCTTTTTGTTGCCGCCGGCAGTTTTGCCCGTGATTTTCATAATGGCATCATTGGAAATGCCATAGGGCTTGTAAATCTCTCGGAGCGTATCCACAATACGGTCAGCGTGTGCATCATTTACTGCGAAAATCAGCGTCTTTTCTCCACTTTCCGGATTCAGGTAGGTCGAAACTTCTTCCAGCACCTTGCGGGTATGATCCGGCAGAACAATTTTGTGGTTGAACTCCGACACATCGAAATCCATTTCATCGTCCAAAACTGCACCGTTCATAAGTTCATTGGTGTTGGGGTCATATTGCGCCAAGGTTTCACCCTTCTTGAACTGTGCGTCATTTTCAATGAAATCCGTATTAATCAGATACGGAGGATCGTGATCCACCAGCCAGCCATCGATGACCGCCTCACGGTAGCTGTAGGTATAGACCGGCTCCCCGAAAATCTCGGTCGTGTGCAGGGCGGGCGTAGCAGTCAAGGCAACTTTCACCGCATCGAAATACTCGATAACCTGCTTGTACTTGCTCATATAATCATCCTGATTATCGTAGAGGATTTCTTCTTCCGTCATTTCACGGTCAAGAATATAGCCTCGGTGGGCTTCGTCCACAATAATCAAATCAAATGCACCGGGCATCAAATCCGGTTCTTCTGCCAGAATCGTGCGTTTCAAAAGCCCCTGCACCGTTGAAATGCTGACCTTGGTTTCCAGATTGATGATGTTGTCATCGATCGCTTTGATCTCATATATTTTGTCCAGCGTCAGCAGTTCCTTCAGCTTGACATCTTTGAAGGTGTCCATTGCCTGCTCACCGAGGGACACTCGATCCACAAGGAAAAGAATACGACGGAAACGCTTGGATTCCAGCATCTTGTAGATAAGTCCCAGAACAGTACGGGTTTTGCCCGTTCCGGTGGCCATTGCAAGCAAGGCCGTTCTCTTGCCGTCAACGATTGCCTCTGTTGCCTTATCAATGGCCTTGATCTGGTAGTCGCGCAGATTCAACCCATTAGGATCTGTCATAAACGAATTATCTGCTGCAGCCAGCGCTTGATTGGCCGCCACTGTATTCTGACCAAGTTTTTCCATCAGGTCACTTGGGCTAAACCAGTTTCGAATAGGATACGGTTGATTTTCCTGTTCCCGGACATCCAAGAACCAAATACCGGACTTCGTACGCAGCTGCTCTAAATACGCTCTGCCATTTGATGCAAAGAGGAAGGGAACCTGATAACCATTCCAGTTTCCAACCGTATACGGAAGATCCTCCGGCTTAATATGTGCAGCATAGTCCTTTACCTGCACATCGATGGTAGATGCCACATCTTCCGACATCTTTTTTGCATCCATCAATGCTACGAGCTTCTCGCCAACGAAGAATGCATAATCCGCATACCCGTTTTTGTAAAAGGCCGAATTGGTAGGCCATTCGCTGATGGCAATATTTCTCCCCTTTACAGGACGCGTTCCTTTGCTGTAGCGCAGGTTCTGCGTATCAGCTTCCCAACCAGAAAGACGAAGCTGCTCGTCAATCAAGCATCTGGTCTGCGCCTCATTCCAATTCATCATAGCGGAGACAGATTCTGACCGCCTTGCGCGCTCCTTCTGCGTTTTGCCCGAAGCGGCGGTCTTGACCACGGCCAGTTGCTTCGTCAATTCCTCGATTTTCCTTTCCTGCTCAGCAATAACGGATTTCAAGTCTTCGTGCGTGGTCTCGCTCGGCATAACGAACTCAGGCGCAATATATCCCCAGTCTCCATAGGTCTCCATAAACCAAACAGCAAGATTGTATGTCAAGGATAGCAATGTCTTTGCTTCGTCCACGGAGTCCGTGCCTATATGTACTGCCGAGTTTCTTGTCTTGCGAAGAACATATAGCGTGTTGTCAATTTCGTGCGGCAATAAACCGGCCCGCTTCAAAATGCGAATTCGATTTGCGTGGGTGTTGTCAACAGCCGGCTCCGCAATGTGCTCAAAGACAAGGATCTCCTGCACTAAGCGCTCGGCAAACATTCCGAGTTTATAGATACAGGCATTGGGATCAGAATAGACATAGGTTTCTGCGGTTGCGCCGATCTGTGCCAATGCAGGCCAGTATCGATTCAGAAAATCAAAATTTGATTTCACGGAGTTCTCCTTTCATCAAAATCCCGGTTGCGTATTGAGAAAACGCATCTATCCCTAACCGTTATTGGACTTATCAGTCGTCAGGTACGATCTCCACAATATCCTCAATTCTACAATCCAGCGCCGCACAAATCTTCACGAGTATCTCTGTGGTGACATGTCCATTCCGTCCCATCTTGGTGACGGATGCTGGGCTGATACCAGCCTTTTCACACAGGTCTTTTTTCTTCATATCCTTATCGATAAGCAGCTTCCAGAGTTTTTTATAACTCACAGACATAAATATCTCCTCCGTACCGATATACAAAAAATGCTCTGCCGCTTGGCAGAGCATTCGGTCTATTGCAGCCATACTGCCAAGGCTCATTCCAACACTTGACAGCGTTGTTTATAATGATAGCACATTTGGGCAGGAAAAGCAAGAAAATGATAAATCCGCACGAATTCTGGCTCTATTAAATTTTTTCGAGCGACAAAAGAAACAGTTGAACCTCTGGACAGTCAGAGCTACAATCTCAACACCTCATAGCGAGGATAAACTGATTGGAGGTCAAATGATGAATTATGAAGTAAGCCCGTTTCAGAACTACGGATCAATCACCATTGACGAACTGAAGGATCAAGCTAACAGTCTACTGAATCTGGTAACAGAAGATCAACGTCCATTGCGCGTATGCATGAATAATGGCAAAGAGTTTCTGCTGTTCCCTCAAGACCTGCTCGCTCCGATCTGCGATTCCGACTTTCGCTTGATCCTGCTGTCAGCAATGCGGTATGCGATGGGCAAAAACACATGTATGCCCGTGGTGGTTTCCGATTATATCAAGCGTCACATTCGTCTTCTGGATGATAAGTTTCTCGTTCTGGCTGCCGATGATATCAGGCGATACCTTGAAGACTACGCAGAGCATGAGCCAAATTCGAATCTTTGGCAGAGTCTTTTAGGCGTACTTGAGACTGAACAGCGAGCGCGTGCCACTCGTGAAGCAAGAAAAATCCGACCTTGCCCGGCCTGTGGGAAACCTTTGGAAATCATGAGCATTGCCGACAGCTGGCATTCACCCGGTGGATTTGATGTAATTGCCCACTGCAGAAACTGTCTCGCTGATTACGAATGGTTCTGCGACAAGGATGGTGGCACCTCAGATATGAAGCAGTATTTCTTCGGATAAGGCAAGCATAAATCTCAGTTAGCGCTTTTGAGCGTATCTCTTTATCTCTGACAGCACGCCTAAATTACTACTAATTTAGGAAAATTTTACACACATTCAGCCATTTATCATATTAAAATAGTCGCCCTCCTAATTAATCTCATTGCAAAACTGATATGAAAAGTAGGCACCACCTCTATTCTTGAGGTGATGCCTACTTTTGTATTATCTACTTATACCTTGAAAAGGTACTCTTCAAGACCTTTTGCCAAATGAAGCGGTAAAGGCAGAACCGTCGACTGATTGTACTGAATCGGAAGATCTCTCAATGCATTGGTATAGAAGATCCAGCTTGCTGCATCATCCCCCGGCTGAAGCTGCAATGGGTACAATTCAATCATGTCCTTTTCGGCAAATGGATGCTTGGGATAATTGATTTTAGATTCTCTAAAACTCCATGTATAGCGATTATCATTCGGCTTCGTATGAATGCCCCAATACACATCCTGATATTTAAAAATACCCGATGCAGAAGAGCGCTGCAAATTTTCGTCAGAAGCTTTCGCACTCAACTCCGTGAAATAATCCGGAACTTCTTGATTGCTCCTAATTCGGATGATCCGCACACCTGAATTTGCTAATGAGAATAAATATGGACTTTGTGGCATTCCAACATTGACCTGAGATGGGCAATACTCATCTACCATGGCATATCCGCTAATCTCCTTATCGGAGATACCGCCCCATACCGCTCGTGTATTTCCATCGGATTGAACCAAAACCAACACTCCGTTTTCCGGCGTATCGTACCGGTTTTTCAGCTCTATGAGTTTTTGCTTCGCAGGGGTGCGGCTCGCAGCAACACAGCGCTGTTCCAAATCACTTTTCCAGAAAAGCTGCGCCATCTCAAGGCATGCTTCCCGATAAGAGACCGCCCTCTTTGAGAATGCGTCACAATGTACTTGTACTTTTCCTTCTATCAAATCAACCGTAACATAAAGCGGAAGAAAACGCGCCTTATTGGAGATTCCCTGAACTTGCGTACACAAATGCATCCCCACACAGGGTGTATACGCCAAATTAGGTTGTTTCTGTTTAGGATCCAACAGGGTCACAACACCCAACTGTCGATAGAGATCGTTCACAGCATTTTCAATTTTGTTTTGGCTGGCATTCTCCTCCGGGGTAACAAACTGCACAACTCGTCCCGTTTTGGCAAACGCATTGCGAAGAACGGATTTCGGATCACCAACACCATAGTTCTCTTGCCCAGGTAAAGTGAAAATACAAGCCGTTACCCCATCGGTATCGTCTAATACCTCGACGATTTCGCCGCATCGTGTAATCTGCGTCTGCAGCTTATCGTCTGGCATGCTATCCGCAAGACTACCGATTTCTTTACACACATATCGCACCTTCAAGCTGGATGTATCCTTTTCGTCGCCAAAATCCCGTTCAATTTTGGCCTGAATCTGTTTCAGCATTCTTTGCTGTGAATCATCTTTCCACAGGCCATACAGCTCGAATGTGATTCGGTCTGTCTCCACGCATCGTCTGACCCAGTTCCGGAAATCTTCAGAATTCTCATATTCCTGCGGAGAGTTATATTTTTTGAGTTTCTGTCCTCGCAGCATAACCCGTTCCGCTTCGGGCTGCTCACGAATCATATCACCGAGCAGAGCAGACACTGACTGGTACAGTGATGCCTTGTCAACAACGGACACACCTGTTCCGATTTTGGAAGCTGCGAAGCCGGCCATGCCGTTTTTGTAGGGAAGGAGAATTTTTCCCGCATATGCTGCAGGATTTCTTACAACAGCTTCCGCCGATGGTAATTGCGCATATCCCCAAATATTGTAGCACTCTTTGTCCTGTTCTCTCCATACGGGCTGTTTGTCCGTGTAACCATAGATAATGGGAACTTGACAATATTTATCCTCTGAAATCTTAATATGAGAATTGACGGCATTCGTTAAAAACGGAGTCCGCTCTTTATTGTAATTATCGGGAATCCAGCGGCGAATGCTCATCTGGCACAGCAGCAGCGCTTTTCTTTCCGGAGGAGTTGTCTGCACAGATAAATCAAATACAAAAGAGTACTGATGGTGACTTTTCATATCTGCGATCGGATCGCTGACCAGCTGATTCTTAGCAGCATAGCACAGGTGCAGTGTTTGTCCGCTCAGGGAAATCTCTTTCCCCAACAGGCGGTTGATTGCCAGAAGCGGAATTGCCTGATAAGCAGCTTCACAAACTGTCCCATCTTCGAGTGTAAGACGGACTTCATCTGTGGATTGAGCCGCCGCAAGTTCTTCCCAATTCATCGTATCGCAAAATTTTTTTGCGATTTCTTTTGCTAGGGGGGTTACTCTTGAAGGCGTGATATACGTGGCCTTTACCCAGGTCTTAATAATACTGCACAATGCCTGAATATTTTTCTCAGAGTATTCATAACAGGATGTAAGCCAACGCTCGTCATGGCTGTCCTTTTTTAAAGGGGCTAACGCGATAATACCTTCCATCCAACTGTCGACCAGTTTCTTCAGCGCATTCGTCGGAAGTCCATACTCATCCTTGAACTTTGGGTTCGTCTTCCGTGCAATGTCCAGTAAGGCCGTTTTCCATGATGCGGGAAACCCGAGATAGTACAGGGTACAGGTTTGATTGGGAGATAGTTTATATGCCAGCGGATAGATTTTATGATTCATATGGAATGTCCTTTCGATAAGCTTTATAAAATGGAGCATACAGCGTTTCAGAAATTTCCGCGCTGTCTTTGCAGGTCATCAACGTATCTAAGTACCTGCCCAGCTCGGTGAGACAGTCAAAGTCACCTTGCTTTTCTTCACGGCCGCGAAATGCACCGTCGATAAAATAAACATGCGGTTCCGGCTTCGTCACATCCGTTACACGCGCCAACCGGCCAAAAATCTGAAGGATCAAAACAAACAGCGTTGCAACCACATCTTTCCGCTCTTCGGCATCCAGCTCAGCCAAACCAAACGATTTGCTTTTGCTCATCTTGGCCCACTGCTGTGCCGCAAATTGCCGGATGCGCACATTGTATGCGAACAGAGATTCCTGCGGTTCCCGATGACAGTGGGCTTCCACAAATCCATTGAGCTTGCTGCCCTTCTGCTGGATATCGTCAGGAACAGCCATCGGCCGTACCATGAAAAACACCGCGCAAAGGGCAGAGTGGCCGTACTCATCGACAATGTTGTGTCCGCGTTCGATCGCCATAGCAGGCGCAATCAGGATATCCTCTTTCATCCAGGCAAACCAGCTGACCTCCCCCCGGCGCACCGTTCCCTGAACATTCTCGCTGCTGACAGCATCAGAGATCATCCGGCAAACCTGTGCAGGGCAATTGACCTTCCGCAGGGCCGTTTCCAGTGTTCGCTGTACTTCCTGTGCCTGAACATAGCTGTTGACGACCAACAGGATCTTCCCGGTTTTTCTTTCATATTCTCTGACGATCAGATCGACTGTCTTTTCGGTTGCAGACCGCAGCTGCAGCATGCGTTGATCATCTGACGCGCCGGAAATACGCTCCGGAAAGCCGGATTCAAAGAAACGCGTTTTTTCTAAAAATGCGCGTTTCTCACCATCCGCCTCCAAGATATAGTTCACCGGCCGATTTACATGGTACTCATATGAACCCTCCGCCCAGCTGGAACCGGACAGCATAATCACATGGGGGCCCGCAGGATTGCCCTGTGCGTCAGTGCGCAAATACGGAAGATCCTTCATCAGGCTTCGTCCGAACGCGAACTGACGGAACAGAATAATATCTTCGTCATCTGTCTTTTTCAGGCCGAACAGGTTGCCGCACAGCGCGGAGGGGAGGAAATACTGCTGCTGCCGAAAACGAGTTTGCAGGAATCCGAACAGCTCATTTTGTCCATAAGAGGTTTCGTGGCTGGCCTCATACGCATCGCTGAGGTCTCGGATAAAGTGATCAAAATAAATGAGCCGCAAAATAAGCTTGATGCGGGCATCTTGAATTTGTTTTACCTTATCCTTCTCAGGCCGCGGAAAATCATCACCCAGCTCATTCAGCCAAGCACGGTACATTTGGTTAAAGAACATCTCGTCGGTACTCTTACAGGAGCTCTCAAGGACGGCCCATAGCGTACTCTGACGAATGCCGTCTTCATCCTGCATATCGATCAGGTCATAGACGGCTTGATAGACGGCATACGGGATTCTATATTCCGACTCATCCCGGTACATATCCTCTAAGAGGATAAGGGCTGAAAAAGGATCCCCATACGCAATTTTCTTCCATGTACCCAACTCATGGTGCAGAGATTTTATAAGGCAGCTCAGGACCGTCACGCTCTGGCGCTGCATTTCATCGTATCTCTGCTCGGCCAGATTCTCCTCTCTGCGTTTGCTGCTCAGCCGCATATAGGCGCTGCAATCTTCGGCGCATTCACGGATATAGCTATTAAAACTCGTTTCCGGCATGAAAAAGTGATCAAGCGTTTTTTGAACCCTGTCGCTCTCATCAAAGACAACCACATCGAAGCTGCGCATTACCAGCTCCAGAAAGGTTTCCCGCTGCGCTCCTACCCGAGATGCCGCAAAGCCCGCAACCGTTGTGATAACAACGGAAGCTGTATAGCATTCACGGAGCATTCTGGTGCCCATGCACTGATGAAAATACGGACACAGGTGATTCTTGTTTCCTTTTTTCAGGGAATAGCACGGCTCTTTGCCGAAGGCGACCGCTTCGCTGCGCTGCTCATCCATCCCATCAACCAAACATAATGGCGTTAAGTATTGAGAAAATCCTGCCGGCAAGCAAGTCTCATAGGGCTGCGCGACCTGATTGATATATTTCAGCCTTTCGCTGCGTCCAATCAACGGGCTTGCTGCAACCCCAAAGGCTGATAAATATTTCTGCAGGTTCATGACTTCGGCTACCGTGTCAACAACAACCGTCATCCGATATCCATTTTTATGGCACCAAAATGCCAACACCTTAATGAGTGTGGATTTGCCTGCGCCAACCATGCCAACGATATTGATGACCTCAAGAATCGTGAGCTCCGTACATGTACTGACAGAAGCCCCTTTGATCTGCTTGAGAACATTGGTCGATAAAATCGCATAGCACGGGTCACCGGGATGCATCCCGGCCATTTCCTTTGCGGCGTTCAGCAGTTCGTCCAGGGTAATGGAAATTGGTTCTCTGCGTCCCTTTTCGGGAACTCTCGGTGGAACAGGCACGACACAGTCACTGTCGAATCTGGCCGTAACAGTTTCGGTTTCCCCAGTTCCCAAGTTCAGATATGGATAGCGATATGTTCCGGCTCCGGCATAAGAAGGCGGCTTGGCTTCTTCAAGTCTCTCCGGCCAAAAACGTCCCCACTCCCTTTGGCGCTGCTCATACGGATAGGGATATTCCCCCTCTGTTTTGGAAAACGAATGACCTTTCTCCGATTTCTCAAACGAAAAAGCGCGAACTGCATCATATTTGGGGGCCTGATATGCCCGCAAATCATCCTGCCAGTACTTTTGAGAACGATAGTACCCCAACGTGTGCCGGGCCTGCTGCAAAGTGTGTTCCATATCTGTACACGCCGTTGTGCCAATAAGCTGATATTGAGTAAATAACAGATAGGCTTTTGCTGGATCGGTGGCAGGTGCATTCAGAGCAAGCAAATGCAGAACTGCTTCGATCGCCGCAAATCTGGCAAGCGGCATAGGTTCTTCCATGCCTTGAAACAGTGCCGCAAGCGGATCATACCAACCGTCCTTACTCTTATTCATCATTGCATGCCGCCTCCTTCTTCGCAATTGCAGTTTTCAGCGCCCTCAGAGTCACACACTCTACATTCTTTTGATCCTTCAGTACGCGGTTGATGATCGCGGTATAGTTTCGCTGATTGACCGTATATTCGTTGGGGATTACAAAATAACCACGTGCATAGTCCCCAGAAGGGAATCCACCGTCATTTTGAATCTTCGTGCGGAGCGCGATGGGATTTCGATATGCCTTTGCGTCGATTTCCCAAATATCCCCGTCAGAGAACCGGATCTCCACATCATAGCGGTCCATCTGTGGCCACAATTCCCAGCAAAGTTTCTTTTTCTCGCAAAACGCCGCAATTTCAAGTTCAAGCTTTCCCGGTGCGGCAAAGTACCGCATGACGCCTTTCTTTAACCGGTAGAGATCGCCGGCCGAACTATCCAGCTTCATCTCATCCGTGAGTTCAGGGAGCGTATCTGTGCAGTGAGTCGAATGACAGATGTATCCATACTTTCCTTGCACCATCGTCCATCCGCATCGAGGACAGCGGTAGCTTTCCTCCGTAATTTCCTCGTAGGCAAACTGGAAAGCATCTTTGGCCATCGGATCATCGGCCAGCTCAAGAGACATGGTGCGCCTATCCTCGAGTGTGATAATCGGATGCTCGATAATATACTTTCTGACCCTGCAGTAATCTTCTTGACTCAAAGCGATTATTTTTTCATAAAGAATACGCTCGTCTGTTCCGTTCATGATATCACTATCCTGCGTTTCCAGGAACTCATAGCAATCTGAGCTGGGAACATATGCATTACCGGCTTTTTGATACGCAAAGGCGTCATAGGCATAAAAAGGCTCTTCCTGAAGATGCAATTGCTCGACAACTCCCGATTCCCATGTATCGAACCACTCTTCAATAGGCCTGGTAATAAAATACGCAAGGAAAGCGGCCTCATCAGGATACTTGACAGCAACTTGACTCCCTGCCCTTTGACTTGCAGCTAAAAACATGTTGATTCCATGCTGCAAAGCTTTGCTGTAGGGATACCTTGTTGGTTCCTTTTGCAGAAGCTGTTCTTTCTCAATCAATCCTTTTGCAATCAGCGCGAATGCTTTTCGCATAAATGCCGTATCCGTGGGAATCCCTCCTGTCTTGAAACAAAATAAAACGGTTCTCTTGACATGTACAAGAGAACCGTTGAAAATACAACATATCAGGTTATATACAAATCGCTAAACAACGTCTATATATACCGGGTCGATTTGCTTTTAACTTTTCTCGTGTACAAGCATAATTATAAGAAATGACTTACAGCTTGTCAAGAGGCATTTTCACTCTCTTCGTATATGATCTAATTTATGAGCTTTCTTACCTTTTTGACGTCAGTCCTCACTATTGTCTCTAGCACATCATTTGTATAGCGATATTCAATTTTACCATTACAGATATTTCAAAACATTCCATTTCCCTCTTGACTCTTCCGTTACGTTATAGTGTATGGTAAGCTCACACGGAGGAGGGATACCCATGATGACCATTCATGAAGTCAGCAAGTTGGCCGGTGTCAGTGTCCGGACACTGCACCACTATGATGCCATCGGGTTGCTGCCGCCCACAGCCCTCACGGAAGCAGGCTACCGGCTGTATGACGATACAGCCTTGGCGCGGCTGCAATCCATTCTTCTATTTCGAGAGCTGGAATTTCCGCTCAAGGACATCAAGCGCATTCTGGATGACCCGAAATTCGACCAGGCCACCGCTCTCACAGATCAAATCAAGCTGCTGGAGCTGAGACAGGCGCGGTTGGGACGACTCATCACCCTCGCCCGTGAAACCTTAGAAACAGGAGTAACACCTATGAAATTTGACGTATTTGATAAGGCCGAGCAGGAGAAGTACACCGCAGAGGTCAAAGAAAAATGGGGCAATACCATCGCCTATCAGGAATATCAGCAGCATGAAAAAGGCGGAGCTACCGGCACCCCTGCTGATTTGATGAGGCACTTTGTAAAGCTGGGCAAGCTGAAGCACCTTGCCCCTACCGCGCCGGAAGCGCAGGCGGCCATTCGTGATTTGCAGCAATTTATCACCGACCATTTTTACGCCTGCACGCTGGAGATCCTGGCGGGCTTAGGTGAGATGTATGTAGCCGATGACCGCTTCCGTAAAAACATTGACAAGGCTGGCGGTGAGGGCACGGCAGATTTTGTTGCACAGGCCATTCGTGCTTACTGCGGAAATTGATTCTTCTTTGTCTATAGCGATGCAAATTCTGCGCCGCCTGTCCCTGCATAAAGGACTTGCTTAACCTCTCCAGCAGAGGTACAATGCGGCAAACCGGAGCGAAGAAACATCCGTCCACAGCACTCCGGCAAACTATGAAAAACCGCTTTCTGTCCCCTGTCACGAGGGTGTTCAGAAAGCGGTTTTTGACCACATGTTTGACTACAAACAGGCGCGGAACACACGGAAACAGTGGAGGCAAGAGTTGTGAAAATCGTCCGTAATAAACCAAAAGTGTCTATAAAGTGCCGGAAAAAGTAGAAAAATTTTTATTCAAAAGTTTGGGAGCAGGATGTCGAATGTTCGAACCATGTGCTTGCCCTAAGAGCTTTGAAACCGACTGATTTTAGACATCTTTATATCCGTATATACGTTTCAATGCTCGGAATAAGCTCTTCAAGGCAGCCATACAAAATAAAGCGAAAGCCAATCAGCGGCCATCATTCGTTCTTCACCCGCGCCGCCCACTCGCTTTCCTTGAACCCAACGAGGACGAAGTCATCGCCGACCAGCAGCGGGCGCTTGACAAGCATGCCGTCCGTGGCGAGGAGGCGCAGCATCTCGTCCTCGCTCATTTGGGGCAGCTTGTCCTTGAGTTCCATGGACTTATACAGAAGGCCGCTGGTGTTGAAAAACTTTTTCAGCGGCAGACCGCTCCGCTCGTACCACGCGGCCAACTCGTCATAAGTAGGATTCTCCGTTTTGATGTCGCGGAGCTCATAGGCGATCCTCTGCTCGTCCAGCAACTTTCTCGCCTTCTGGCAGGTGGTGCACTTGGGGTAACAAACAAAAAGCACGGTGTTCACTCTCCTAATATTTATAGTAAATTACCGTAATCAAGATAGCATATTCCATCGTAAAAAGCAACAAAACAGAGGGTACTGTACAGTCCATGTCAAATCTATTTGCACCTATTAAAAATATCAGTTTTTGTCTATTGTGTCCTCATTTTGCTTGCGCGCATGCGCACAATTTGATATAATATATTAAAATATCCGTTGGTAAGTGTAGCATTTTATGATTCTGTAAAACGCGACGCATCTTTTTAATCAGACAGATACACTAGAGTCTAATACTTCATACGAGAGCTCTCGCAGCGATGATGCAAAGTTTGAAATTGCCGCCGATATTCACTTTTTTGGACAAGATGCGCCAAAAGCCCCCACACTTGTCTACTTCAAACGTGAGAGTGATATTGAAAGACTATTTGAAATGCGCATGAAACCCGGTAATCCCATAAAATCCAAGGACTACCACTTTCCATGCAGTTCTTCCGCAGGTATGTCAGAAAAAGTTGCTGCAAAACTCGACGGTATCCTGCAGCAACTAAAATGTAGTGGTACCGCAACGATCAGCAGTGAAGTTCAACGTGAAAACAGGACTGAATTAAACTATCACATTGAATTCTGACTTCGCCGAATCGTGAATTGTATCACAATCGTCACCGGATTTTCCCAAAATCGCACGCAGTACTTAAATCACAAATCCGCTGTCATCATAAGTTAAAACCGCTTCCTGCTATTTGTAGGAAGCGGTTTTCTTCATTTCTTCTATCACCGCGGTGATATCCCCGTCGATCAAAATCGACCGTTCTTCGATCTCGCGCAGTGTGCTTGCCTGCCCCATGTTGATGCAGGCGTAGGTGGCCTTTGGGTTGCCCGCCGTCATGCGGAGGAACGGATATTTGATGATGACCGGCGTGTTGTAGCCGACGCCGAGCTCTAAAAAGAGGAGCTTTTGTCTGTCCCGCGTGCGGAGGAAATTTTCGTACCGCTCCGCCGCGGCGTGCCAGCCCTCGTCCTCGGCAAATTTGTCGTCGCAGCGCAGGTTCATCGTCATCGGTCTGCCGCAGTGCGGGCAGCCCGGAAGGAGCTCCGACGGTACCGCCATCGTTGGCGTCCCATCTGTCGGCGGCGTCAGCACACCGTCCGCTACGGTGAAGCCCTGCGCTTCGACCATCGCGCGGACGGTTTTCTCGTTGTCAAACGTCTCCTGACAGCACGGCTCACTGCACTGAAACAGGCCGTAGTCACCCTGCGTGTAGAAAAGATGCTTTTTGTCAAAGCCCGCCTTCTGGAAGCAGTGGTCGACGTTCGTCGTGATGACAAAATAGTCCTTGTCCCGCATCAGCTCGAGCAGAACCTCGTGCACGCTTTTCGGCGCGTTTCGATAGCGGTTGATGAAGATATACCGGCTCCAATAGGCCCAGAACTCCTCCTGCGACGGAAACGAATAGAACCCACCGCTGTACATGTCGTGGAAGCCGTGTTTTTCCGCAAAATCCGAAAAATACCGCTCGAACCGCTCACCATTGTACGTAAAGCCCGCCGCGGTGGACAGCCCTGCGCCCGCGCCGATGACGACAGCATCCGCCCCGTCAAGCGCGCGCCGCAGGCGCGCAATTTGCGCCGTGAAGCCGCTCGTAGATCGTTTTGTCGAGATCCTTGAAAACATTGAAAACCACCTTTATTTTACTGCCCGTCTCCACCTTATAGCGCCGCACGGTCTCCACGGCGATCTCCGCCGCGCGCTCGTTTGGAAAATGGAACACACCGGTCGAAATGCAGCAGAACGCGATGCTTCGCACACTGTTTTTCTCCGCAAGTTCCAGACAGGATCGGTAACATGACGCAAGCAGCCGCTCGTCCTCTCTTGTCACGCGGCCCGAGACGATCGGGCCGACTGTGTGGAGCACGTAATCGCACGGCAGGTTGTAGGCCTTCGTGATCTTCGCCTGCCCTGTCGGCTCCTCGTGCCCCTGCTCTGCCATCAGCGCGGCGCAGTCCTGACGCAGCTGCACGCCGGCAAAGGTGTGGATGCAGTTATCGATGCAGGCGTGGCACGGGATGTAGCAGCCCGTCATACCGCTGTTCGCGGCGTTGACGATGGCCCCGCACTTGAGGCGCGTGATGTCCCCCTGCCAGATGTAAAGGTCACCACTGACCGGCTGCAGATCGTCGAGGTCGGTAATGCCCTCGTCTGCCATCTCCTGCTGCAAATACGCATCCTGCACGTGCAGGAACGATTCGTCCGCCGCTTTCGGTGTGCGGACGTTCATCAGCGAGCGCAGCAGCTTGCGCTGCTCCCCCGCGTCCCGCGGCACATTCAGGCTTTGGTATTCCGTTTTTTCGTTCAATAGCGACTGGATCAGGTACAGCCGCCGCTCCGCCTGCGTCATGTTTTGCTCCTTTCTCAGGGCGTTTTACTTATTGGGGAAGAAAAAGCCCACCGTCATGTCAAGATAGTTCATTCCGCTGTAATCAGGATACTGTTCCTGCACCTTGGCCTTCATCTCGTCGGCGCTTTCGCTCTCCAGCGCGATCCCCTTGAGGTTCGTCAGGTAGTCCACCTTGGTCTGCGCATCCTTCAGGTCTTCGGGCGTGTAATGCGCGGTCAGGACAAGATCAAAGCCCTTGCGGATGTAGTAGTTGAGCTGGGAAATGATGCCGTCTGCATGCGGGCAGCCCGCCACGATGGAGTGGCAATCGTGGCCCATCATGTGCGTGTAAACACAGTTGATCTCCGGAATTTCAAGGTCGAACGCCTCAGCGTTGGGCTTCACGGCAAAGCGGATGCCCGCAAGCTCGATCTCGCCCTCCTCCAGCACATGATCCACCTCGCAGATGGCGGAATCAAAGCTGTCGCCGAACGCATTCTTGAAGTTTGCGACCAGCCCTGCGCCGCCGCCCGTCGTGTTATAGGCGACGGAGGATTCGGTGCCGTAGGCGGGGACCTCCGGCAGGAAGGACGCGCCCGCCGCGTGATAGGCAACGAACTTGGCCTCCACCGTGACGCCTTCGCTCTTAAGGAAATCCGTCAGCTCGCGAATATTGTCAAAAAAGCACGGCAGCTCGATCACGACGCCGCGGCCATTCTTCGCCAGCACGAAGACCTCGTCGTCGATCAAATCGCAGGTCTGATAGGCGTAAAGGGTGACGCCATTTTTAGTATAGACGTCCACGTGGCCCTTGTCCAGCGCTACGGTACGGTCAGCAGTCTTGTCCATGGTAAATACCTCCAAAATAATTTTTCACTCGAAAGGTTGCATTTTTCTTTCGTTGGCCTTATCATAGCGCTGTAAAGATATTTTGTAAAGTAAGCACAATATTGTATTGTAGTTACCAAAAGGATACTATTGTGTATTTTCAACACTTTCCATAGCTGATGGAGTGATACCATGATCGATAAAATGCTCATTCGCGGGGCAAAGGTCCACAATCTCAAAAATATCGACGTCGACATCCCGCTCGGTAAGATCGTCGGCATCGCGGGCGTGTCAGGTTCGGGAAAATCCTCGCTGGCGCTCGGCGTGCTGTATGCCGAGGGCTCGCGCCGCTACCTTGAAGCGCTGTCCACCTACACGCGCCGCCGCATGACACAGGCATCCAAGGCGAGCGTGGATGCGGTTCTGTATGTTCCCGCCGCGCTGGCGCTGCACCAGCGCCCCGGCGTGCCCGGCATCCGCAGCACATTCGGCACGGGCACAGAGCTACTCAACAGCCTGCGACTGATGTTTTCGCGTTTAGCCAGCCACCGCTGCCCGAACGGGCACTATGTCCCTCCCTCCCTGCTCGTTGCGGCGGGCAAGGAGCTCGTCTGTCCCGAGTGCGGCGCGCATTTCTACGCGCCGTCCGCCGAGGAGCTGGCGTTCAACTCACAGGGTGCCTGCCCAAAATGCAGCGGCACAGGCATCGTCCGCACCGTCGACTTAGACACGCTCGTGCCCGACGATTCCCTGACCATCGACGGCGGCGCGGTCGCGCCGTGGAACAGCCTGATGTGGTCGCTGATGACCGACATCTGCCGCCAGATGGGCGTGCGCACGGATGTACCGTTCCGCGACCTGACCGAAAACGAAAAGGACATCGTCTTCCACGGCCCCGCGGAGAAGAAGCACATCTTCTACCACAACAAGAATTCCAACCAGGCGGGCGAGCTGGACTTCACCTACTTCAACGCCGTCTACACCGTCGAAAACGCTCTTGCCAAGGTCAAGGACGAAAAGGGCATGAAGCGCGTCGAAAAATTTCTCAAGGAAGAGACCTGCCCCGAATGCCACGGCACGCGCCTTTCCGCTGCCGCCCGCGCGCCGAGGCTGCGCGGCATCTCTTTGGATGAGGCCTGCACAATGACGCTCTCGGACCTTGTCGACTGGGTGTGCGGCATGCCGGAAAGTCTTCCTGAGGAGATGCGTCCGATGGCGGAGAGCATCTGCGAGGCGTTTGAGAGCACGGCAAAGCGGCTCATCGACTTGGGTCTCGGCTACCTGACGCTCGACCGCTCGGCCTCTACCCTCTCCACCGGCGAGCGGCAGCGCATGCAGCTCGCCCGCGCCGTGCGCAACCGCACGACCGGCGTCCTCTATGTGCTCGACGAGCCGTCGATCGGTCTGCATCCGTCGAACATCGTGGGGCTTACCGGCGTGATGCACGATCTCGTCGCCGACGGCAACTCCGTCATCTTGGTCGACCACGACACACAGATCTTGAAAGAGGCCGACTGGATCGTCGAAATGGGCCCCGAAGCGGGCGCTAAGGGTGGCCATGTCATCGCCGAGGGGAACATCCCAATGATCGAAGAAAACCCGAATTCGCAGATTGGGCCGTTCCTCTCCGGCAAGGCTGAAACAAAGCTGCGCGAGCGCGCCAAAAAGGACGAACTGTTCGCAAACGGCACGGTTCATCTGTCTACTTCTCAGATCCACACTGTCAAGCCGCTTGAGGTCGACATCCCCAAGGGCCGCCTCACGGTCGTCACCGGCGTGTCCGGTTCAGGCAAGACGACGATGGTGCTCGAGAGCCTTGTCCCCGCGCTGGAGGCAAACATCAATGGCAACGCTCTTCCCGCGCACATTCGCTCGGTCGAAGCCGACGGCATCGCGCACGTCAAGCTCATCGACGCGACGCCCATCGGCATCAACGTCCGCTCCACGGTCGCGACCTACGCGGGCGTCCACGACGAGCTGCGCAAGCTCTACGCCAAGTCGCCCGACGCGAAGGAACACGGCTATAAAGCGAGCGATTTTTCCTACAACACCGGCTCTCTCCGCTGCCCCGGCTGCGACGGCACGGGCGTTGTAAGTCTCGACGTGCAGTTTCTGCCCGACGTCAACATTCCCTGCCCCGACTGCCGCGGCTCGCGCTACGCAAGAGCCGCCTATGGCGTGAAGCTCACGAACAAGGCGGGCGAAAACGCCTCACTTCCTGAACTCATGGACACGGACGTCAACTCCGCCATTGAATTCTGCGCGGACCGGAAGACCGTCAGCCAGAAGCTCGGCATTTTGAAGCAGCTCGGCCTCGGCTACCTGACGCTCGGCGAGGAAACGCCGAGCCTGTCCGGCGGCGAGGCACAGCGATTAAAGCTCGCCAGCGAGATCGGCCGCACGCAGACCGATTCCGTCTTTGTCTTCGACGAACCGTCGATTGGCCTGCATCCGCTGGATGTTCGCGTGCTGCTCGGCGTCTTCCAGGCGCTTTTGGACAACGGCGCAACGGTCGTGGTCATCGAGCACGACCTCGACGTCATCCGCAACGCGGACTTTCTCATCGACATGGGCCCCGGCGGCGGTGAGGCCGGCGGCAGGATCGTCGCCTCCGGCACGCCGGAGGAAATTCAATTGAATCCCGACAGCATCACCGGTCAATATCTGTAACACGAAGGAGGTCATACCATGGAATTACCCGCCTGCCCCGTCGAGACGACGCTCATGCTCATCGGCGACAAATGGAAGGTGCTCATCCTGCGCGACCTGATGGACGGCACCAAGCGCTTCGGTGAACTTAAAAAGTCCATCGGCCATGTAACGCAGAAGGTGCTGACCGCGCAGCTGCGCGACATGGAGGCCAAGGGCCTGCTCACCCGCAAGGTCTACGCCGAGGTACCGCCGCGCGTGGAATACACGCTGACCGAGACCGGCTACAGCCTAAAGCCCATCCTCGATTCCATGGTCGTCTGGGGCATAAATTACAAGGAAAAAGCCGCGGCAATGGAGGATGACGATGCGCCCGATGAAGCCTGATCCCGGCATCCGCGTTCAGGCTGTCCGCATCCCGACGGAAAACAGCGGCATGTCCGCGCTCCTGCTCTCGCCGCTCGCCGCGCCGAAAAACGCCGCAGGCATTTTGTGGCTGCACGGCGGCGCATACATCGCAGGGATGAAAGAAATGGTACACGCCTCCCGCGCGGTCGACCTCGTCAAGAAATTTGGCGTGGCCGTGCTGTCGCCGGGATACCGGCTGGCGCTAAAAGCCCCCTACCCTGCCGCGATCGACGACTGCTATGCCGCGCTCCTTTACCTGAAAGCGCACGCTGCGGCGTTCGGCGTCCGCAGCGATCAGCTCATGGTCGGCGGTGAGAGCGCAGGCGGCGGGCTGTGCGCCGCCGTCTGCATCCGCGCGCGGGACGAAGGAAGGGTCAGTGTCGCGTTTCAAATGCCGCTCTACCCCATGCTCGATGACCGCGATACGGAATCCTCGCACGACAACCACGGCAGAGTGTGGAACACGCGCCGCAACCATTTTGCGTGGCGGTTTTATCTGCGCGGCACGGACCGCGCGCAGCTCTCGCCTTACGCCGCTCCGGCGCGGCTGACGGATTTTTCTCATCTGCCGCCCGCCTATTCGTTCGTCGGCGACGGCGAGCCATTCTACGCCGAGGCCGTCCGCTATTTCGAGCGGCTGCGCGCCGCAGGCGTCCCGGCAGAGCTGGACGTCTATCATTCTGACATGCACGCCTTCGACATGATGCGCCCCGACGACGTGCTCAGCATTCAGGCGGCTGAGGCGTTCAACACGCGCTTCGCCGACGCGCAGGCCCGCTTTTTTGCTCCGCAGCATGAGATTCAGGAGGAACGCCATGATTCGTGAAATATGCAAAGCTGAAGTTTTCCTCGCCCAAAAGGCCGAAGCCGCCACGGCGGACGATCTCAACACCGCGCAGGACCTTCTCGACACGCTAATCGCCCACAAGGACGGCTGCGTCGGCATGGCGGCGAACATGATCGGCGTCAACAAGCGCATCATCGCTTTCGACTGCGACGGCGAATACATGGTCATGTTCAATCCCATCATCGTCAAAAAGTCCGGCCCCTACGACACCGAGGAGGGCTGCCTGTCCCTCACCGGCACGCGCAAGGCAAAGCGCTTCCAGACCGTCAAAGTCCAGTGGCAGAACGAAAAATTCCAAACGCGCCTCAAAACCTTCACCGGCTGGACGGCGGAGATCATCCAGCACGAGATCGACCACTGCGAGGGGATCGTCATTTAGACATCAGGAGGTGCATCATGCTCAAGCAGCTCAAATACTTTCAATCCGTCGTGCGTCTCGGGAGCTTTTCCGCCGCGGCGGAGGAAAATTTCATCTCGCAGTCAGCCATCTCCCAGCAGGTGCAGTCCTTGGAGCGTAGCTGGGCTTTGCGCTGCTCGTGCGCAGAAACCGCTCGTTTTCTCTTACGCCTGCGGGCGAATACTTTTACCGTAAGAGCCTGCTGCTCACAGCGGACTGCGACCGCATGTGCGCCGAGGCGGCGAAGATCGCCAAGGGCGAGGCGGCGAGCTTGAAGATCGGCTACCTGCGCACCTATGCCGGCGGCGAATTCCACCGCGCGCTCGCGGCCTTTTCGGCGAGGTATCCCGACGGCAGCGTCTCCATCGCGTACGGCAGCCATGGGGAGCTGTGTGATATGCTGAGCGAGGATCGGGTCGAGATCACGCTCAACGATCAGCGCCGCTTGTTTTCCGACGCCTACGAAAATCTGATCCTTGCAGTCCGGCCCGCCCTGATTGAAGTCTCCGCCCACAGCCCAATCGTGCAAATGGAGGCGGTCGCACCGGCAGAGCTCAAGAATTTTCCCTGCATTCTGATCGTCCCGCCGCCGGAGCGGGAGGCGGAGCAGGAATTCAGCCGCATTGTACTCGGCTTTCCAAGTGAATTCCTGTATGCCGAGAATCTGGAGGAGGTGCGCCTTCTGGTTGCGGGCAGCAGGGGATTTCTTCCGCTGGAGGGCGGCGAAAGGCAGGCAGCCGAACCGCTCACCCGTGTGCCGCTCGTGCGAAACGGTGAGCCGCTTCTTCGCACATACTGCGCGTTCTGGAAAAAGGAGAACGTGAACCCCTACGTGCCGGAATTCGCGCGGCTGCTCAAAGGACAATTTGATACCTGAACAAAAGCAGAAAGGCGGAGCCGATGGCTCCGCCTTTTTTCATATCAGTTTTTCTTATAGAAAAGCCGCAAAACCGGAATTGATACCCGCGGCGCGGCGGTTTACAATGGTAGTATCAACAAAAACCATGCGCCGTTTTTGGCGCAAAGCGATAAGAAAGGAGCGAAACAATGGCAGCATTGATCGCATTTTACTCCCGCGCGGGAGAGAACTACTTCGGCGGCGCGTACCGCCGCATTTCCGTCGGCAACACCGAAAAGGTTGCTGAGATGCTCGCGGATCTGACCGGCGGCGAGCTGTACAAAATTGAGCAGGCCGAGCCCTATTCAGACGACTACAAGACCTGTGTGGCGCAGGCGCGTGAGGACTGGCAGAAAAACGCCCGTCCCGCGGTGTTGGATCTGCCCGATGACCTCGACGCCTATGATGAAATTTACCTCGGCTACCCCAACTATTGCAGTACGATGCCGATGGCGGTCTACACCTTCCTCGAGCACTACGACTTCACGGGCAAGACCATCCACCCCTTCTGCACGCACGAGGGCAGCGGCCTTTCCGATACCGAAAACGACATCCGCAAGGCTGCCCATGGCGCGGCGGTCACGAAGGGCCTCGCCATCCACGGCAGCCACGTGGACGAGGCGAAGAGCGCGCTTGCCCAGTGGGTTGAGGAGTTCGCAAAATGAAAAAGCTCCTGATCGTTTACTACTCCTGATCGTGCGGCAACACCGAGCGCACCGCAAAAGCGTTGCAGAGCGTCGCCGGCGGCGATCTTGTGAGGCTCGACACCGCCGTGCCGTATACCGGCAGCTACAACGATGTGGTCGATCAAGACCAGCGCGAGGTGAACGCGGGCTTTGAGCCGAAGCTCAAGCCGCTTCCCGTCAACGTCGCCGACTACGACGTCATCGCCGTCGGCACGCCGACGTGGTGGTACACGATGGCTCCCGCCGTCAAGGCATTCCTGCATGGACAGAATTTTGCAGGCAAGACCGTTGTGCCGTTTATGACAAACGGCGGCTGGCCGGGCCGCGTCATCAAGGATATGAAGGCCGCCTGCCCCGGCGCGGACTTCGCCTGTGATATGCAGGTGAAATTCGACTCGAATGGCGGCGACCATCTGGAAACGCCGGAAAGCAAGATCAACACCTGGGCGCAGAGTGTCAAGGCGCTGCTGTAAGGAGAAAAACGATGAAAGATGTCATGTTATGGGCCGGTGCCGGACAGATCGGCATGGCCATCGCCCGCCGCATGGGCGCGGGTATGAAAATCGTTGTAGGCGACAAGTAATTAGAGAATGCGCAGGCTATCGCCAAAACGATGAACGAGGCAGGCTTCGATGTCACGCCCGTCGAGATGGACCTCTCGAGCCGCTCGTCCATCAAGGCCCTCATCGCCGAGGGGCAGAAGTACGGCGAGATCAAGATGCTCGTCAACGCTGCGGGTGTGTCGCCCAGTCAGGCGCCCATCGAGGCGATCCTGAAGGTCGACCTCTACGGTACGGCGGTACTTTTAGAAGAGGTCGGCAGGGTCATCGCACCGGGCGGCGTGGGCGTCACGATCTCGAACCAGTCCGGCTGGCGCATGCCTGCGCTGACGGCGGAGCAGGGCGAAAAGCTCGCCACCACGCCGACGGAGGAGCTGCTGTCCCTCGACTTTTTGCAGCCCGAGAACATCCGTGACACGCTCCATGCCTATCAGATGGCGAAGCGCGTCACGGCGCAGGCGGTCGAATGGGGCAAGCGCGGCGCGCGCCTGAACGACATCGCCCCCGGCATCATCGTCACGCCGCTGGCACTCGACGAGTTCAACGGCCCGCGCGGCGACTTCTACAAGAACATGTTCGCCAAATGCCCCGCGGGACGCCCCGGCGCGGCGGACGAAGCCGCAAACGTCGCCGAGCTTTTGATGAGCGACAAGGGCGCGTTCATCACGGGCTCGACCTTCCTCATCGACGGCGGCGCGACCGCGAGCTACTTCTATGGCCCGCTGCGCCCCGAAAAAGCATGATTTTTCCCCCTCTCTCTCAAAAAAGCGGCAGAGTCGCCGGAGCATTCCGGTGGCTCTGCCGCTTTTTTTACTCAAATCTGCTCCTCGCATTCTGTCTTGATCGTCTTCACACCGAAGAGGAAGTAGACGAGGTGGCAGAGCCACACAATAGCGAGAATAGTGCAGGGAATGTAGAGCGCTTTTCGCAGCATCAGGAAAAAGCCGACGGCCATCAGCAGTGTCACGGACATCAGGATGCCGGCCTTGGTCTGCGCGGTCATGCCCTTTTTCTTCACGAATGAGTCGAGGTGTTTTTGATAGAGCTCTGTGCCGAGAAACCATGTGTGCAGCTTTTCCGACGAGTTTGCAAAGCAGAACACCGTCGCAAGGAAGAACGGCACCGTGGGCAGCACCGGCAGCACGATGCCGACGCAGCCGAGCGCAAGGCACACGCAGCCGAGGATCAGGAAGAAAAGGCGTTTCAGATTCATCGGTTTTCTCTCTCCAGTCTCTTTTTTTCGCGCTTTGTCTCCACCACGTGGCGCACGGCGGCGACGGGGTGATAAAAAATCATCCGCGGGCCGGAAAAGCGCATCACGGCGCGGATCTTTTCGCGCATATCGCTCTTGTAGCAGTGCACGCGGCAGTTGGCGCAGAAGGTCTTCGTCTCCATGAACGGACAGTGCTCGGAGCGGGCGCAGGCGTAGTCGTTCAGCGCCGCGCACTCAGGGCAGAGCGCGCCGCTTGTGTGGTGATTGCGGCGGCAGTAGAGGGCGATCATCTGCGAGACCATTCTCTTTTCGCGCTCGCGCTTGGTTTCGATATTCTTCATCAGCTCATTCTCCCGTGCTCGACGGAGTAGACCGTGTCGGCGATGCGCATGGTCGACGCGCGGTGCGACACGAGCACGACGGTCTTGCCCGCGCACTGCTCGTGCAGCGATTTCAGGATGACCGCCTCATTCAAGCTGTCGAGATTGCTCGTCGGCTCGTCAAGGAGCATCAGCGGCGCGTCGTGCAGAAACGCGCGGGCGAGTCCGAGGCGCTGGCGCTCGCCGCCCGAAAGCGTGTCGCCCAGCTCGCCGACCGGCGTGTCGTAGCCCTGCGGCAGCGTCATGATGAATTCGTGCACGGCGGCCTTTTTGCAGGCCGCGACGATCTCGTCGTCCGTCGCGTCGAGCTTTGCGATACGGAGGTTATTTTTGATGCTGTCGTGGAAGAGATGCGTCTCCTGTGTGACGAAGCTCTCCATCTCGCGCAGATTCCCCGTGTTGATGCTGGAAACGTCCGTGCCTGACAGACGGACGCGGCCCTTCTGCACATCCCAGAAGCGCATCAGAAGCTTTAAGAGCGTCGACTTGCCGCTGCCGCTGCGGCCCACAATGCCGACGACGCTCCCCTCCGGGAAGCGGACGGAAACGTCGGAGAGAATGTCCTCCCCGCCGTAGGAAAACGTGACCTGCTCGGCCTCCGCGCCGGTAAATTCGACCTCTTTCTGTCCGGTGACCTCGACGACCACGGGTTCTTCATCCAGAATGTCGAGCACGCGGTTGCCCGCGGCGAAGGTGTTTTGCAGCGTCGCGCCAAGGTTCGCAAGCGCGACCGTGGGACCGAACGACGAGAACAGTGCAAGGGCCGCGATGAGCGCCCCGTCGAACGTCAGCCCTCCGCGCTGCACCAGCGCCGCGGAAGAAACCAGCATTGCAAGGTCGAAGAGCAAAATGGCCGTGTTCGTGATGCCCATGTTCTGGCCCGTGAGACGCTTGAGCTTGGCTTCCTCTTTGGATAGCGCATCGGTGCGCGCATCCATCTCGGCGCGGCGCTCTGCGCCCCGATCGTACTGAATGGTCTCGTTCAGGCCGCGCAGGCTGTCGAGCACGAAGGCCGACAGCGCGCCCGACTCCGTGCGGAATCGCATCCCCGTATCGCCCGAGCGGCGGGACGTGATGAGCGGGATGACCGCGCCGACGCAGATGTAAGCCGCGAGTGCCAAAAGGCCGAGCAACGCGTGATAATGCCCGATGAACAGACACATGATGAGCGTGAACAGCGCCGCGATGGCCGCGGGCGAGATCGTGTGCGCGTAGAAGACCTCGAGCAGCTCAATGTCCGACGTGATGACGGAGATGAGGTCGCCGCGGTCGCGGCCTTCGAGCTTCGCGGGGCAGAGTCGTCGCAGCGCGCGGAAGACCTTGTCTCGGATCAGCGCAAGCAGCTTGAAAGCGATAAAGTGGTTGCAGGACTGCTCAGCGTAGCGGAAGACGCCGCGCACGAGCGCAAAGAGCAGCACACAGACGAACGTCGTCTTGAGCACGACGGGCGTTGCGAAGCCGAGCAGGTCAAGCACGGCAAAGCCGCCGAAGATCGTGATGAACGCGGCACAGAGGTGGCCGACAAGGCCCATCAAAATGGCGAGCACCATGTAGCCGCTCAGGGGCTTCACGAGGCCGATGAGCCGCGCCATGACGGTAAAACCGCTTCTTTTTTTCATTTTGCCGCCTCCTCTCCGTAGTGCTCCAACGCCTGCTGGGCCGACCACAGCGCGGCGTAAGCGCCGCCCTGCTTTAGCAGCGCATCGTGCGTACCGTGCTGAACGATATTGCCGCGCTCCAGCACGTAAATTTCATCCGACGCTGTGACGTTCGCCAAACGGTGCGAGATCAGCAGCACCGTCTTCCGGCCCGCCAATGCGTGAATTTGCGCCATGATGTCGTTCTCGCTCTCAACGTCGATGTTCGACGTAGCCTCGTCGAAGATGTACACCGGACTGTCGTGCAGCAGCGCGCGTGCGAGCGCAAGGCGCTGGCGCTGACCGCCCGAAAGGTTCTCGCCGCGCTCGGAAAGTAAGGTGTCGAGCCCCGCTTCCCCTCTGAGAAAGTCCGCGAGATTGACCTGCGTGAGCGCGCTCCAGAGCTCATCATCGCTCGCACCAGGCTTGCCCATCAGCAAATTGTCGCGTACCGTACCCTTGAAGAGGTAGCTCTGGTGGCTGACGTAGGTGATGCGCCGCATCAGGCTCGCCTCCTCAATGTCGCGCAGCTCTGCGCCGCCGACGGTCATCGAGCCGGTGTAGCCCTTGTTCCGGCCCATCAAAAGTGCGGAGATCGTCGACTTGCCGCAGCCCGACTCGCCGACGAGCGAGACGAATTTGCCCTGCGGGATCGTCAGATCGACGCCGTGCAGAATTTCGCGCTCCGGCTCGTAGGAAAAGCGCAGGCCGCGGCAGACGATGTCGCCCGCAGGGCAGTCGACGCCGCCGTGCGCAGGCTCGGGCAGGTCCAAAAGGCGGAAAATTTTGTCACTCGCGGCCATGCCGTTCATGGCAATATGGAAAAACGAGCCGAGCTGGCGCATGGGGATGAAAAAGTCCGCTGCCAGCAGGATGATGAGCAGCGCGCCCGCAAGGTCGATCTTCCCCGCGCGCAGCTGCGTTGCGGCCATGATGACGCCGAGCGCTGCGCCGCCGTAGGCGATGAGGTCCATGATCGTGATGGAGTTGAGCTGCATCGTAAGAACCTTCATCGTGATCTTGCGGAACTTTTCGGCCTCGACGTTCATCTCATCATTTTTGAAGGCGTCGGCCTGATAGATTTTCAAGGTCGTCAAGCCCTGCAAATTTTCAAGAAACGTGTCGCCGAGCGCCGTGTACTGCCCCCAGTATTTCGAAAGCAACTTCTTCGCCCATGTCTGTACCGCCGCGATGGCGACGGGGATGAGCGGCACGCAGACGAGCAACACGACCGCCGCCGGCACGCTCACGAAGCACAGCACGACAAAAAGCGTCAGCGGCGCGAGCATCGCGTAGAAAAACTGCGGCAGATACGCGCCGAAGTACGTTTCGAGCTGGTCGACGCCCTCGACCGCGACCTGCACGACCTCCGACGTTTTGACCTGCTCGGAATACGACGCGCCGAGGCACAGGAGCTTGTCATAGATCGCGCCGCGCAGCGTCTTCTTGACCGCCTTGGACGATAGATACCCCATGCGCGACGCGCCGACGGTACAGCCGTATCGCACGGCGACAGCTGCAAGCGCGATCACGGCGGTCGTGACGATCTTACTCTGCGTCACCTCGCCCGCGAACAGCGCGGCGAGCAGCGCCGTCACGGCGCTCATCATCGCGATATTCGCACACAGCGAGCACCATTGCAGCGCCACGTTGCCCGCGATATATTTTTTGCTCTCCGGCACCGCGCCGATGAGCCGTTTGTTGATCATCATAAGAAAAAGCCCTGCCTTTCGGTGGTCGTTCAGTTAGAGAATGTGAACTGCCGGTCGAAAACGGCCGACGGACACATGGTTCAAGATACCATATCCGCCTCCATTCCGCAAGCAGAAAATGAAGGAAACACAAGTATACGAGAGGCAATATGCCTCTTTCGCCCCTTTCGGTTAAAAAGAAAAGCCGCGGCGATTTTTCTCTCAGGTTCAAGTCCCTTTACTCCGCCGGTTTTCCTACACAAAGCGCTTGTCTGCGCGCGCCACGGCTGGTACAATAGAGGCAATACAATATTTGGGCAGTGCCCGAGCAAAGACACAGGAGGTCGCCATGGTACTCTATTTCACCGGCACCGGCAACAGCCGCCACATCGCCGAGCGCATCGCACACGCGCTGAACGATACGCTCATCAGTCTGAATGACCGCATCAAATCAGGCGACATAACACCGCTCGCCGTCAACGGACGGCTCGTCCTCGTCATGCCGACCTACGCCTGGCGCATCCCGCGCATCGTGCGCGACCATCTGCTGCGAACAGAGCTGCGCGGCGCGAGGGAAACGTGGTTCGTCATGGACTGCGGCAGCGAGATCGGCAACGCCGCGAAGTACAACCGCGCGCTCTGCCGCGAAAAGGGCCTCGTCTACATGGGCACGGCGCAGATCGTCATGCCGGAGAATTTCATCGCCATGTTCAACGCACCAACCGTCGAGGAGGCGCGCCGGATCGTCGCCAAAGCCGAGCCGTTCATCGACCGCGCGATCGCCGCGATCCGCGCAGGACACATGTTCTCGCCGCCGCGCAAAAAACTCTACGACCGCATCGCGAGCAGCGCGTTGAACCCGGTTTTCTATCCGCTGTTTGTGAAGGCAAATCCCTTTACCGCAAGCGATGTCTGCATCGGCTGCGGCAAATGCGAAAAGCTCTGCCCGCTGAATAACATCACACTGCAAAACGCCCGTCCCGTCTGGGGAACCAACTGCACACAGTGCATGGCCTGCATCTGCTATTGCCCGACAAGAGCCATCGAATATGGCAAGAAAAGCGCCGGCAAGCCGCGCTACCATTTCGAAGAACTGTAAAATAGTTTCACTTTACAGTAGTTCAGCAAGCAGAGCGCGTCTCTTACAAAAGTTTTTCTCTTTCGACATGGTCTTCCCATATGGGCAAAAACCTCGTGCTTTCTCAAAAATGTCATCCCTTTGCCGCGCATTTCGATCAGCGGCGATACCTCACAAAACTTATCAAAAGCCGCGCCGCTGCGCGTCCCGAGCATAAAGCCGACCGCCGTGCTCGCGTTTGAGTACATGATGAGCAACATCGCAAGCCCCATCGCGAGCATCAGAAGAAGGCTGCTGCGAAACGACTCCTTCACACGCTCTTCCTTCCCTGCTCCCCGATTCTGTGCCACGATCACGGAGGTCGCGGCGCTGCCGCTGTCGCCAAACGAGTTGGCAAAGTCCTCGATGCGCGCGTTTTCGCGCGCTGCGGCATCACGCCGAATCTCAAATTTTCCACGATGGATTCCCTTGCGACCTACTCGATGGTCGAGGCCGGTCTCGGCCTCGCCATGAACAACGCGCTCAATGGCCGCGCTTGGTCAGGCGGCGTGCGCATCCTGCCGCTCGACCCGCCGCAGATCGTCGAGATCGGCGCGGCGACGCTGTCGGACCTCTCCCCCGCCGCGCGGACGTTCCTCGATTTTTTGGAACCTCACCTTGTGGAATTCCTCTCGGAAAAATCTTAAGATTTTCTTAGCACCACGTTCATAATGCATTCACTTCCCTCGTGTAGGCTATGCCACAGTGCAAACAGAAAGGGTGATTTTTTGCGTAAGCAACTGAGTAAAAAGGCCGCGGCGCAGGTACTGCTCCTGCTGCTCAGCGCGGCATTCCTCGTCTACGGCGCATCTCGTGGGGAAGCGGGCGTCGTGCTGAACAAGGCGATCAAACTATGTCTGGAGTGTGTGGGCATTGGATAAGAAAAAACCATTTTCCTTTCTGCTCGCCCGCTGGCGCGGTCTGGTGCAGGCCTGTGCGGCACTTTTGACCAACCTCCACCTGCCGAACTTTTTCAAAGGCGAGCTCTACCGCGGCGCGGGCAAGACCGTCTGCGTGCCGGGGCTGAACTGCTACTCCTGTCCGGGAGCGGCGGGCGCGTGCCCCATCGGCGCGTTTCAGGCTGTCGTCGGCTCGTCCAAATTCCAGTTTTCCTATTACATCACCGGCATCCTCATCCTGCTTGGCGTGCTGCTGGGCCGCTTCATCTGCGGCTTCCTCTGCCCGTTCGGCTGGTTTCAGGAGCTGCTGCACAAGATCCCGACCAAAAAGCTCTCCACCAAGCGCTTAAAGCCGCTGACCTACCTCAAATACGTCATTCTGGTGGTGATGGTCTTTTTGCTGCCGGTGCTTGTGGTGAACGAAGCGGGCATGGGCGACCCGTTCTTCTGCAAATATCTCTGCCCGCAGGGCGTTCTGGAAGGCGCTATCCCGCTCTCGCTTGTCAACAGCAGCATCCGTGCCGCGCTCGGCAAGCTCTTTTCGTGGAAGCTCTGCGTGCTCATCACGGTCGTCGTGCTGAGCGTCGTCTTCTACCGCCCGTTCTGCAAGTGGCTCTGCCCGCTCGGCGCGTTCTACGCACTCTTCAACCGCGTGTCGCTGCTGTCGATGCACGTTGACGAGAGCAAATGCGTCTCCTGCGGCAAGTGCGCAAGGACCTGTCCCATGGACGTGGATGTGACCAAAACGCCGAACCACAGCGAATGTATCCGCTGCGGCAAATGCGTGACCGCCTGCCCGACGGAGGCCGTCCGCTTCCGCTACGCCTTCGGCAGCGGCGGAACATGTTCCAAATTGTCTCAAAAACCGATCATTGAAGAAAACAAAGGAGAATAAACCATGAATTTTAAGAAGATCATTACGCTGCTGCTCGCCTTTACGCTGACGCTTTCCCTCGCCGCCTGCGGCAGCAAGGGTGACGGCAAGGGCGATGGCGATGCGCAGGGCGCGACCGCCGAGGAGATCTACGCTCAGATCCAGGAGCTCGCCGACAAGGAAAACGCCATCATGGAAGAGAACCTTGAGCTGTGGCAGAAGCTCTTCGCCGCCATGAACGAAAAGCGCGACGAGATCCCCGATGAATCGAACTACGGCGCTTACCTGCTTGCCGCCCTCGACCTCGTGAAGGACAAGTTCACCGAGGACGAGCTCAAGACGCTGACCGAAGGTTCCGAGAAGATCCGTGACCTTGAAGACCAGATCCAGCCCCTGCAGGAGCAGTATGCCGCCCTCCAGCCCGCGGGCGACGGTGAAGACGGCGGCATGAACGATTCCGTCCCGGCCTTCCCCGCCTTCACCGGCAAGGACCTTGACGGCAACGATGTGGACAACAGCATTTTCTCCCAGAACGCCGTGACGGTCGTGAACTTCTGGTTCAGCGGCTGCAAGCCCTGCGTGGCGGAGCTTGGTGAGCTGAACGCCCTCAATGAAACGCTCAAGAAGCAGGGCGGCGCGGTCGTCGGCATCAACGTCGATACGCTCGACGGCAACGCCGATGCGATCAGCACGGCCAAGAGTCTGCTTGAGTCCAAGGGTGCAAGCTACCAGAACATCTACTTCCCCTCCGACAGCGCAGCCGGCGACTTTGCGGGTGACATCATGGCCTTCCCGACCACCTATGTCATCGACCGCAGCGGCGCCATCGTCGGTGAGGCGATGCTCGGCGGCATCGACAATGAGGACAACATGGCAGCGCTCCAGAAGCTGATCGACCAGGCCCTCGCAAACGACAGCGCAAAGTAAGCTTTCCATCACAGCAAAAATACGCCCCGCGGATCATCCGCGGGGCGCGTTTTGTTTCTCTCTATCTTTTTACCCGAGCGATACCTCGCGGTAGAACGCGGCGTATGCCGCCTCCTGATAGGGGCGCAGCGCAAGGTTGCCAAGGCCGAACGTCAGCGAGCTGAGGAGCATCCAGCCGATGAAACTGAATTGCAGGCAGAACAGCCGCCAGCGGTTGCCCTCCATCATCGCCTTCGAGGTTTTCATCACCTCGCCCGGCGCCATGTCCGGGTGCTCGGCCAAAATGTAGTCCGTCATCGCGTAAGTGTAGCCCATAATCAGTCCCGGAATGACGAGCAGGATCGTTCCCAGCAGAATATAGAGGCCCTTCCAAAGCCGCGTCAGCGTCGTCGTCTTCCAGTTCGGAAGATAGGCGAACAGCGCCTCAAAGCCCGGCTCCGTGCGGTCGACAAGGCCGAGGTTATATTTAGCATACCCCACGCCCACGATGCTGCCGAGGATGAAGTACGCCGCCGCCAACACGAGCGCGATCACGATGAGATAGACCGCACCGCCGACGAGCAGTCCGCTCCACTTCGGGTCCAAACCGTAGCCTGTGGAGTAAATTGTCTGTCCGCCGTAGCCAAACGTCGTCGACACGCCCGAGGACACATCGTAATTGAATTTGACCTCCGGACCGCCGCTCCCTGCGCCGCCGAGCAGCACCGCCACAAGGCCGATCAGAATGGCGATGGGCCACTTGCCGCGCAGCGCCTCGCGCGCCGCCTGCCGAAAATCCGCCGCAAGCTTCATAAATTCTCCTCTCTGCCCTCCGCATGGGAGGGTCTCTCTCAAATCTTCTTGCTTCTGCTTATTTAGACGCATTCCGCGCCCGTTTTGTTTCACCGGGCGCCAAATTTTCTTGCATTCATGATATCATATGCCGCTGGGAATGGGAATCTCTCTTCTTTCTTTTCCTTGCAAGTCGTTTCCGCCTCTGGTAAAATACCAGAAAACGACAATGGAGGAGACGCATGAGACCAAGCGAACTGCTCGCCGCGCTGCACACGGCGGAAAAATTGAAGGACACCACCCGCCACTGCTACACCTCCAGCGGGCGGCACGAGAGCGTTGCCGAGCACAGCTGGCGCATCGCACTGATGGCGTTTTTCCTGCGCGATGAATTTCCCGGGGCCGACATGGACAAGGTGACGCGCATGTGCCTCATCCACGACCTCGGCGAGTGCTTCACGGGCGATATCCCCGCCTTTGACAAGACCGCACAGGACGAATCGACGGAGAAAGCGCTGCTCTACCAGTGGGTCGCATCGCTTCCCTCCCCCTGCCGCGAGGAGATGCGCGCACTCTACGACGAGATGGCCGCGCTCGAAACGCAGGAGGCCCAAATCTACAAGGCGCTCGACAAGCTCGAGGCCGTGATCTCCCACAACGAGTCCGACATTTCGACCTGGGAGGACCACGAATACGACCTCCAGCTCACCTACGGCGAGCAGAACGTCGCCTTTTCGCCCTACCTGACGGCGCTTCGTCAGGCTGTCCGGCAGGAATCGCTCGACAAGATCGCACGCGAGGGTGACCGGCGCAAATAAAATCTTTCGCAGCCCATGTACAGCAAAAAGCACTTCCCGCCGCTGGCGGGAAGTGCTTTTCTATGTCTTTTATTCCACGATCTCCGCGTCCAGCAGGTCAAGGATCGCCTGGTCGGCGCTCCAGAAGTAGGACTCCTCGCCGAGAAGCTCGGTGATGCCCGCGCGGTCAAAGTAGCTGCGCACCGCCTCAGTCATACCGCAGCAGGCGACCGTCTTGCCCTGACTCTTGAGCGACTCGCACAGTTCGAGCATCGCCTGCGCGCCCGAGACATCCACGCTCGGCATGCCGCGCATCGACAAAATGACGTGGTCGTAGTTCGGCATATCCGCCATGCGGTGGTTGAACTCGTCCACCGCGCCGAAAAAGAGCGGCCCCGTGATATACGCCACGCCCGAGGTCTCGAGGATCGGCGGCTTGCCGTCGACCGAGCGGAGCTTGTTCGTGTCGATGCTCGAGAAGTTGATGCGGATGTGACTGGACTTTGCCATGTACAAAATGGCGGAGTACACCACGCCGAGGATGATGGCGACCGTCAGATCAAAAACGACCGTCGCAACCATCGTGACAAGGAACTGGCTGATACCGGACTTGAACTTGTGGCGGAAGATGTAGCGGATGCCCTCCCAGTCGTTCATGCGCCACGCCGTGACCATCAGCACACCTGCGAGCGCCGAGAGCGGCAGGCGCGCCATCACGCCGCCGAGCAGGAACATCGAGGCAAGCAGGAACAGCGAATGGAACACGCTCGTAAGGCGCGTCTGCTGGCCGGACTTGACCGCTACGCTCGTGCGCGCGATGGCTGCGGTCGCGGGCACGCCACCAAAAAGCGGCAGCAGAATATTACCCACGCCCTGTGCGATCAGCTCCTGATCGGCGTTGAACGCTTCGCCCTTCATGCGCGAGGCCGACGCGCCGCAAAGAAGGCTCTCGATCATGCCGAGCGCCGCGATGGTCACGATGGGAGAGATCAGGTTTTCGAGCATCGTGAAGCTCAGGCCGCCGAGCGACAGGCGGTCGGCGAGCAGGAGCGTCTTGGGAATGTCGCCGACGACAGCGAGCTGATCCATGCCCGCGACTGTCGCGACGATCGTCGCAAGGATGATGCCGACGAGCGAGCCCGGCACACGCGCGCCCCATTTTTTTGGCCAGAAGACCATCACCAGCACGACGAGAAGGCCGATGAGCACCGCCTGCATATTCGGGTGGAAGCCAAGACGGCCGTAGGACGCGAGCTTTTCCAGGTTCGAGCCGCCCTCCGACACCGTACCGAAGAAGTTGTCGATCTGCCCCATCGCAATGATGATGGCGATGCCCGAGGTGAAGCCCATGATGACGGGCATCGGAATGAAGCTGATGAGCCGTCCGAGCTTGAAAATGCCCGCGAGCAGCAGCAGAACGCCTGCGGCGAAGCAGGCGAAAAACACGCCCTGCAGGCCGTATTCCGCGACGATGCCGACGAGCACCGCGCTCATCGCGCCCGTCGGGCCTGAGATCTGGTACGACGCGCCGCCGAGAATGGCGATGACCACGCCCGCGATGATGGCCGTGACAAGCCCGGACGCCGCGCTCGCGCCGGATGAAACGCCGAACGCCAATGCCAGCGGCAGCGCGACAGCGCAGACCGTCAGGCCCGCCATCATGTCGGCGAGCAGCTTTTTCGAGTTGTAGCCTGCAAATTCCTGCTTCAGGCTGCGAAAAAAGGCAGAAAACATATTGATCCTCCTAAAAAACACATGCCTGTTTACTATACCACCTGCCCCGCGCCCGTGCCAGTAGTAAAAGGGACGGTTTTTAACGAGTTTTTAACACTAATGCGTCGGTTTTGCACAAACAAAGTCGAAATCCTGACCGAAACGGCAAAAAAGCGCCGCGTCCCGAAGAAAATACGGGACGCGGCGCTTTCTGTTTCGCCGGATTTACTTGAATTTTTTGCCGTCCTCGAACGCGCTGGCGACCTTCTCGCCCAAGACATAATAGCCGTGGTTGGCGTAGTCAAAGGTGATGACGTGCAGCTTTTCGACATCCAGCTTGCCGTTTTCGTCGAGCGCGCGCTCGTCCACGCTGACGTTCACGATCTCGCCGGTCAGGAGTCTTGTCTCCTCGTCGTAGCTCACGAGCTTGCACTCGAGCGCGAGCGGGAGCTCGTCGATCACCGGCGCGTCCACATGCTCGCTCTTCGTCATGTGGAAGCCCGCGCGCGCCACCTTGTCGGGCACGCTGTTGCCGGACTCGATGCCCACATAGTCGCAGGCCGCCGCATGCTCTGCGTCGCCCATGCTCACGGTGAACACACCGCGCTTTAAGATATTTTTCACGGTCTTATGGCCGCCGCTCAAATACATCGCAATGCGGCTGCGGTCAGCCACGCCGCCCCACGCCGCGTTCATCGCGTCGGGCGTGCCGTCCTCACCATAACTTGCGATGATGAGCACGGGCTGCGGATAGATTCAGGGCTGTGCGCAAAAATTCTTTCTCATGTCGAAATCCCTCCAAAATAAATCTGCCAACTGATTTTATGGCCCGATCTTTTCGAGCTTCGCGCGCAGCGAAATGCTGCGCGGCGTTCCCATGCCGTCAAACTGGATGACGTGCGCGCCCTTATTCAGGTCCACGTCCAGCACCGTTCCCTCGCCGAACACCGCGTGTCGCACGCGCTGCCCGATGGGCAGCGTGCCGTCGCCGTCGTCCTCGCGCAGATACTTGTCTCGCCGCGCGACGTCATCCGCCGCTTCACGCAGAAGCGTCTCGTCGACCTCGTGCGTGAACGACAGAAGCTCGCGGTCGATATCCAGCAGAAAGCGCGAGGGATAGCGCGGCAAGCCGTCGAAGTTCCGCCCGTCGGCCTCGGAGAGGTAAAGCCCCTTCTCCGCGCGCGTCAGCGCAACGAAAGCGAGCCGCCGCTCCTCCTCCATGCCGGGGAGCGTTCGCACCCTGCGCGAGGGGAAAATGCCCTCGTTCATGCCGCAGAGGAATACATACGGGAATTCGAGGCCCTTCGCCGCGTGGACGGTCATCAGCTTCACCTTGTCGCCCTGCTCGGCGACATCGCCGTTGCTGAAAAGCGCGATGTGGGCGAGGTAATGCTCCATCGTGCTCTCCTCGCCGCAGCTCGTCTCGTATTCGTAGATGGACTGCTTGAGCTCGGCCAGATCGTCCAGCCGCTCCTGACTGCCCTCGGTGCGCAGCGCCTTTTCATACCCGCTCTTGTCCAGAATATCCGAGAGCACCTCAGAGATGGGCCGACCCTGATACGAGTGCGAAAAGCGCTCGATCAGATCGACGAACTGCTTTGCCTTCGTGCCGCTGAACACGCTGTCTTCGAGGTGGTTTTTGAGCGTTACATAGAGGCTCGTCCCCTCTTTTTCCGCCGTCTCCTGTAAAAAGGCCATGCGCCGCTTGCCGAGGTTCCGCTTCGGCGCGTTGGCAATGCGCCGGAACGACAGATCATCCTGATAGGCGATCATCCGCAAATATGAAAGTGCGTCCTTGATCTCCATGCGGTCGAAAAACTGCACGCCGGAGTAGATCGTATAGGGAATTTTTTCGTGCATCAACGCCTCTTCCACCGCGCGCGTCACATAGTGCGCGCGGTAGAGGACGGTCATATCCCGCAGCGGCAGACCGCGATCATGCAGCCGCTTCATCTCGCCCACCATCCAATACGCCTCCGCCTCCTGCGTGTCGGCAAAGTGGCAGACGACCTTCTCGCCCGAGGGCTTCGTCGGGAGCAGGTCCTTTTTGATGCGGTGCCCGTTTTTTGCGATCAGCGAGTTCGCCGCCGCCAAAATCTCCGGCGTGGAACGGTAGTTTTCCATCATCATGATGGTCTGCACGTTTGGAAAGACCTTGTCGAAATCCAGCAGATACTTGACGTTCGCGCCGCGCCAGGTGTAGATCGTCTGGTCCGGGTCGCCCACGATGAAGAGGTTGCCGTGATAGCCGCACAGCACCTCCATCAGCTCATATTGCAGCGCGTCGATATCCTGAAACTCGTCGATCATGATGTATTCGAGCCGCTGCTGCCACTTGAGCCTGATGTCCTCGTGCTGCTCGAAAATATAGAGCGAGAACTTGATGAGGTCGTTGTAGTCGAGGCCGAAGCACTTTTTCTCCTGATAGAGATAGCCGTAGAAGATGATGTCCCCCGCCGTGTCGGCGCGCTCGTACTTTTCGCGCAGCGTGTCGAGCGACATCGTGATCATGTCCTTGTAATACTCCGGCTCCTTAAAGAGCTTTCGGATCTCGATCATGTCCCGTGCGGCGGAATAGGTCATGTCGCGCAGTGTGAGGCCGCGCTCCTCATAGATGATGCCGAGCATCGCGTCGATGTCGGAATTATCCAGCACAAGGAAGCTCTTCGGATACTGCACCGCATGGCTGTCCTCCTGCAAAACGGAGACACAGAAGCCGTGGAACGTGTTGATATAGCCCGTGTCGTTGTCGCCGGTCAAGGCGTGGATACGCTGGCGCATCTCGTTGGCTGACTTGTTCGTAAACGTCACGCACAGGATGTTCCCCGGCAGGATGCCGAGCTCGTTGACAAGATACGCAAAGCGGTGCGACAGCGCACGCGTTTTACCCGAGCCCGCGCCCGCGATGACGCGGACATACCCCTCCGTCGCCGTGACGGCCTCGTGCTGCGCGCGGTTCAAGCCCGCAAGCAAGTCCTCCATGTGCTGTCCCCCTCCCCTTTGCCAATTCCTCAATGGCGGTATTATAGCACGGTTTTGATAGTCAAACAAGTGTTCGCTTGAAAACTTCTTCTCTATTGCACGGCAAGCTTGCTGCTTCAAGCTTCATTCCCCCGCAAAATGTGCGGCAGGAGCTTTTTAAGAAGCGCGTCACGGTTCTGCTCGTCGATGAAGACGAGCTCTGCGTTTTCGTGCCCGCGCACGGCGCGCAGGAACGGCGTGTCCTTCGGCTTGACCGCGGCCAGCACCGGCGTCTCGCCGTCCAGTGCGCACAGCACCGCGGACTGGAACACCTTGGCGTCATTTTCGAGAAAGCCGAGTTCGTCCATCAGGATGATACCGCCGCTCGGTGCGGACTTAATGAGCTGCGCGCCAAGGCCGTCAAAGACCTCCGGATGGCGGATGCTCGAGCGGCTGTCGCACATCCCGACAAGATTCGCCGCTTCATTGTGCCGCTCGCCCTCACTCTGCGATGCGGGATAGAGGTAAATCGGAAAAAAGCCGTTCTCATCCGCGACCGGCAGCCGCTTTGTCACAAAGCCGCCGACCTCCCGCGTGCTATGCTCCAGCAGGCGGCGGATCAGCGTCGACTTGCCGACGCCGCGCTCCCCGCAGATCAAAAGATGTCTCTTCATATCGCTTTCTCCGGAATGTCCGCCGTTTCGACGGTGAACAGACACAGCGCCTTTTTGTGCGGCAGGTAGTAGGGAAATTTCTCCGACGGCCCCGCGGTCAGACGCGCTCTGATTTCATCTTTCGAGAGTACTTCGCTTTCGCTGCGGTTGTAGAGGGCGAAAAAGCGCTCCGCCGCCTCGAGCGAGCGGAACGGCTGTCCAAACTCCGCCGTGAAGCGCTCCACGGTGTAAGGGATACCTTTTTCGCGCAGAACATTCTCCGTACTCCCCGCCGTGTACTCGCCGAGGCTCACCGGTCCCGCACTAAAGCGGTGATGCGAATAGTCCCGCTTGACGAGGAAAATTCTCCCGCGGCACTGCTTTTTCGCGATGCGTAATGTATCCTGCGTGCGGCCAAAGAGACAGAACACCATCGCGTCGTAGGGCTTCTCCGGCGCAAGCGTCTCCATATCGCCGCAGCGCGCGGTGACGCCCTCTATCAGGTGGGCTTTCAGCGTTTTGATGGCCAGCTCGTCGGCGTCCACCGCCGTGACATGGCGGCAGTACGGCTTCAGAGCAAGGCTCAGCTCGCCGATGCCGCAGCCCGCGTCGCAGACGTGCGCGTTTTCTTGGAGCTGCGGCGCGATCCTCTCCGCGATGGTCTCATAATAGCGGTTCATCGCCGCCGCATCACGCAAAAACACAATGCTCTCGTCCGTCCACTGCATGCCGCATTCTCCTTTTCCCATTCAACCTGTTTCACGGGCAAACCGATACCAGTGCAAAGCACCGCTTTCACGCAAGACATAGCCGCTGAATATCAATATACCTTTATAGAATCACTATAATTCGCCGTGCCGTCTGTTGTCAAGCTACAGCGAGTGCCAGCGCCATTCGAAAGCGCCGTTGGTATTTTAATCGCTGGGTCAAAGTGAATATTTAAGAAAAAACAGCAGGAAGTTGGCGCGACACGCCGGCTTGCTGCTGTTTCTGATTTTTTAGAGGCTCAGCCTTTTTTGAAGAATGCGACCGCCACCACGCCGGGGCCGGTGTGCGTGCCGATCACGCTGCAAATGAGCGTGGAGTCGAGCGAGTCCGCCTTGTCCTGCCAGATGTCGCGGCTGTCCTCGACATATTTTTTGAGATACGAATCGCTCAGCCCGCTGTATCCGAGGATGATCGGCTCGTCGAAGTCGATGCCGCCGCTCTCGTGGATTTTCTGCACGAGCAGGTTGTTGCCCTGCTTCGACCCTCTTGCCTTACCGATAACCTGAATCTCTCCGTCGACCACGGTGATGACCGGCTTGATGTTGAGAAGTCCGCCCGCAAACGCGACAGTCTTCGAGATACGCCCGCCCTTTTTGAGGTATTCGAGCGTATCGAGCAGCGCGATGAGGCAAATTTCGTCGCGCTTTTTCTCCAGCGTTTCGGCGATGGTCTTCGCGTCCATGCCCTTGTCCGCGCACTCGAGCGCGTACTCGGCGAGGATGCCCGAGCCGATAGCCGCGCTCTTGCTGTCCGCAACGTAGATGTTGTCGTACTCCGCCGCGGCGATGCAGGCACTCTGGTACGTGCCGGAAAACTTCGATGCAATCGTCACGACGACCGCGCTGTCGCCCACCGACGCAACGTCGGAGAAGATCGCGTCGAATGCCGCGGGCGACGCCTGACTGGTCGTCGGCAGTTCGTCGCTCTCGACAAGCCGCTCATAAAAGCGGTGCTTATCGATGGTCACGCCGTCGATGTACTCCTCCGCGCCAAAATGCACCGTGAGCGGCACGATGCGAAAACGGTCCTTCATGCGCTCTGGCATGTCGACCGTCGAATCCACAATGATCTGAACACTCATGCTTTTCCTCCGTTATTGTTCGTCGCGGGCGGCTCTGTCGCCCGCGGTCTTCTTATGGGTATAAATCCGTTCCAAATTCTCGCTCACGAGCGCGAGCGCGCGGTACATCGTCTGCCGCTCGGCCTCGCTCAGGCCCTCAGATGCCGCCTCGACGATGCGCGTGATCTTCTCCCCGATCGCGCGGCCGACCGCCTTGCCCCGCTCCGTCAGGCGCAGTGGGCTCTTATAGCGCTTGCCCGCGCCGCTTGCGCAGGTGATGTAACCGTTTTTCTCGAGGTCGTCCAGCGAGCGGGAGATGGCCGCCTTGTCCTCGTCGCAGCGCTCGCAGAGCTCGGCGGCTGTCATGCCGTCTCGCTGGGAGAGGTAGTAGAGGCAGGACACATGCGGCCCTTTCAGTTCGAAGTCCGCCATTTCGTCCGCCTTGATGCGCTTGATGCTGCGGCTGATACGCGCAATCAGGACGGTAAAGGTCTCAAAGCGCTCCTCCATTGGTAATTCTCCTTTTTCCTATTTGTTGACAAATCAACAAGCTCGTTTATCATAGCGCATTAATGTTGATTTGTCAACAAGTTTATTTAAAAAGGAAGTGCCCTTACGATAGGCACTTCCTTTTTTATGTCGATTTTACGCGATTCCACCACCGCTCAAATTGTACTCCGCGGTGATGTCGTTCCCGTCTTTGTCGTAAAACCGCAGCGTGCTGCGGTCGAAGTCATAGTCGCCGAGTTGTGGAGAAAGCTCTGTGCAGAACAGGAAATGCGTCTTTCCCTCCGCATTTTCCATCGTGCAGGTCTCGCCGTTCTGCGTCATAGTGATTTTTGCGATGCGGCCGGTCACATCGCGCCCGCCAAAGAGGTAGTAGGCTTTCTCCCCACTGCGCACAACGCCGTCACGGAAGCTCCCGCCGCCGTAGCCGAGGCGCACAATCTTGTAGCGGCCAAGGAAATTCCGTTCCAGCTTGACATAGCCCAGATCTATGTCCTCGCCAATCTCCATGAGATACCACACAGTATTTTCGAGTTCAACACTGTCGTACACCCGAATACTCGGCGAGAGGGGCTGGGGCCTGCCGATATTGTAAAAATCACAGATATGGTCCGGCAGCGTCGCCGGGTCCAGCGGAAAGGTCGTGCTCCGGATGATCCCCACAGCGCACGCGACCAATACCAGCACCGAAAGTACGGCTATGCACACCTTCTTGCCTGTTTTCATATTACTCCCTTTTTGTTCAGGGGAAACTCAGAATGCCACATGCATGAACAGCGCCACGCAGCACAGGATGACCGCGAACGGCACGTAGACGAAGCGGCCCACGTTGTACCACAGCGCACCGCGCTCTTTCTTGCTGCCGGTGTTCACGGCGGCGAGCAGCTCGTCCTTTTTCATCACGTAGAACCACGAGATCGCGCCGAGCGTCGCGCCGATGGGGATAATATAGATGGAAACAAGGTCCATCCACGGGCCCCACTTGCTGATGGGCTCCATGAAAATGCCGATGCCGAGGCACAGCACACACAGGATCGCCAGCACCGCCGTGCGGCTGAGCTTGGAGAACTTGTGCAGCAGCGATTCCGCCACGGCCTCGAACATGTTCTGCAGCGAGCTCACGCCCGCGAAGATCATCGCAAGGTAGAGGATGATGGCGAACAGCCGCCCCATCGGGATATCCTGTAAAATGGTCGGCAACGTAACGAACAGCAGGCTCGGGCCCGCGCCGACGTCCAGCCCGTAGGAGAAGCATGCGGGGATGATGACGAGCGCCGCAACGACGGCGGCGATCGTGTCAAACAGCGCCGTGTGCTGCGCGACGCCGACGACGTCCTCGTCCTTCGAGAGGTACGCGCCGTACACGATCATGCCGCTGCCCGTGACGGAGAGGGAGAAGAACGCCTGTCCCATCGCCCAGATCCAGATCATCGGGTCCTTGAGCGCTTCCCAGCGCGGGGTGAACATGAAGCGATAGCCCTCGCTCACGCCCGGCAGCATCGCCACGCGCACCGCAAGGATCAGGAAGATGATGAAAAACAGCGGCATCATGATCTTGTTGGTTTTTTCGATGCTGTGCGCGCCCAAATAGAGCGTCAGCAGCGTCCCCACAACCACGATGATGTGATACGGAATGACGCCGTACGGCGTGGAGGAGAAGGTGCCGAACCACGACGCGGGGTCCGCCGTCATCAGCGTGCCGACGAGAGAATCCACCAGTGCCTTTAAGATGTACGTGACGATGACCGCGTAGCCGAACGCAATGCACAGCGAGCCCGCGAGCGGCAGCCAGCCAAGAAGGCCTCCGGCCTTGCCTGCGCCCTTGCCGCGCGTCGACCACGCCTTTTCATACGCGCCGAGTGTGCCCGTCGCCGCGTGGCGGCCCATGGCGAACTCCGCGGGCAGGCCCACATAGCTGAAGATGAAAATAAACAGCAGATAAATGAGTAGGAATGCCCCGCCGCCGTTGCTGCCAAGCTTGTTAGGAAAGCCCCAGACGTTCGCCATGCCGACCGCTGAACCGACGGATGCCAGAATAAAGCCCCATCGGCTCGCAAAGTTTTTGGTGTTCTTCATGTTTTCTCCCATCCAGGTGAAAAAATAACCGCGTAAGCATTCCTCGGCTCACGCGGGCATCAGCCTGTCTCTCATCAGATTTTGTACGCAGGATACACAACGCATGAAAATCCTGCTCTTATATTTTATACATTTTAATGCCGCTGCACAAAAAAGTCAAGCGCTCGAGCGGTTTATATTATGGCTGTTCCAGCCTTTTCCTCACCGGCGCGCGTTCTTCCCGCACCGCGGCGCAAGGGTCTCGTAACAGCACCGCAGTAGATTTGTTCATATCTTTTATGATATGATCGCCGTACCAAAAGGAAAATGAGGCATTACAGGAGGATCATGATGAGCGCCTGCATCTTTTTCGCTTCCGACGCGCCGCTGCCGGGGGTCTTTCCTCCGCCGGAGTACGACTACCTCGCCATCAATGTGGACGACGGTACGATCGACGACGGCGGCGCAGACGACAACTTCTCGCTGCGCACTTACCCAGACAGTTTTCTCTATACCGAAAAAGCCTTTGCCGTCTGCCTCGACTGGGCCTACTATACCGAGGGCCGCGCGCGGCAGCTGATCGACTACATTGACTCTGCCCTCGAATCCGCGCCCTGCGTGGAGCTCTGGCACGTCTGGCAGGGCGGCTTTTACTCGTTCGAGGAGCGCCCTGTCATTCGCCGCGCTACTGTGCGATTTGATGAATTGGTCACGGAGGATCTGCGCGAGCTCGACGAAACTGATCTCTGGAGCAGCAAGGAGACAAACCGGTTATCATTTTACTGCCTGACCGTCACACGGTGAGCAGTATTTTCCATACTTTACAAAACGAGGTGACTCCCATGTCTCATTGCACCACATTCGCCGAAGCAGGCCGCCTTGTGGCCGTCGGCCGCCGTGCACCGTTTCTCCTGACGCTGTGTGAGGGCGGCGAAAACGAGCTGCACATCACCATCTGCTGCGCTAAAGCGGAGCCAAATGCACAGACTCCGTCCACAGGAAATGCCGCCCCCGACGACATTCTCGCGCACTGTACGCCGCTGTGCCCCGATGAAAACGCCAAGATCGAGCTCATCTTTGAAAATTACCTGCTCTATCAGGTGCGCAACGAATCCTACTGCGTATTTGACGCAGACGAAGTCCACAGCGGCACCTATCTTTGCACGTTCGAACGGTCCAAACTGCTCGACTACTATCTTCCCCGTGCCATTGATGTCCATCTTATACCCGATGGAACGGACGCTCCCGCATCGTGGAAGCACTACGGCATTTACACGCAGAATCAGATCATCGACATCGTTGCCCCGTCCGAGCCCATGGTGCGCACGTCCTTTTGACGTACACGCGCATATATTATGTCAACAGATGTTCTATTCCATAAGACAGTCAAAAAGAAAAAGCCCGTGTCCTGTGACACGGGCTTTTTGAACCTCGCAGTAGGGTGAGATTACTTGATCTCGACCTTCGCGCCAGCCTCTTCGAGCTGCTTCTTGAAGTTCTCGGCATCCTCCTTGGACACGCCCTCCTTCAGAGCCTTCGGAGCGGACTCGACGAAAGCCTTGGCCTCGGCCAGACCCAGACCAGCGATCTCGCGGACAGCCTTGATGACCTTGATCTTGGCAGCAGCGTCGAAACCGGCGAGGACGACGTCGAACTCGGTCTTCTCCTCGGCAGCGGGGGCAGCGCCGCCGGCAGCGGGAGCAGCCATAGCAGCGGCGGAAACGCCGAACTCTTCCTCGAGAGCGTGGACGAGCTCAGAGAGCTCCAGGACGGTAAGGCCCTTGATTTCTTCGATCATAGCGGTAACTTTCTCGCTCATTGTAATGATCCTCCAATTTTAAGATATTTGTTTTAGTTTTTGAGTTGGGTGCAGACGATTACTCTGCGGAAGCTTCCTCGGCGGGAGCACCGTTCTTCTCGGCGATCTGCTTGAGGACGCAAGCCAAGCCCGAAATGGGAGCCAGCATGGTGCCAAGCACCTGTGCCTGCAGGACGGGCAGTGCGGGGATCGCGGCCAGAGCATTGACGGTGGCCATGTCGACGACCTTGCCGTCCATGAAGCCGCCCTTGATCTCGAACTTACCGTTGAGCTTCTTGGCAAAGTCGGCGATCACGCGCGCGGGGGCGACGGGATCGGCAGCGATGGCAAGAGACGTGGTACCGTTCAGCTGATCATCGAGCTCATTGAGGCCGACGTTGTTGAAAGCAAAGCGGAGCAGGGTGTTCTTGACAACTGCATACTCGACATCGTTCTTACGGCACTCAGCGCGGAGCTCGGTGTCTTCCGCGACGGTGATGCCCTTGTAGTCAACGATAACGCCGGCAGCTGCGCCCTGCAGCTTCTCGGTCAGAGAGGCCACGATCGCCTGCTTTTCAGACAGAACTTTTGCGTTAGGCATTTCTTGAGTTCACCTCCATTGGATTTTGCGGCACGCCCCGCGTGCCAGGGGAAAGAGGCGTTCTAAAAAGGAAACCGTCCTCATGCAGGACATGAGGACGGTAAAGCAATCAATAAATGTTTGCCATCCTCGGCAGGACTTACGAGACGAATCTCACCTGCTGTCTTTGGAACGCTCTAATAGTATATCCAGAGTTGGCAGCATTGTCAACCCCAAATATCGTTTTTTCCGCAAAATACCCCATATTTGCGCCGCGCACAACGCAAATCATTTTTCTGACGACATGCGCGTCAGAAAAATACCGCGGCTCAGCCGCGATCGCGCGGCGACACCAGTTCGCAAACTGGTGAGGGGGAATCTAAAGGGGGGACAGCGTCCCCCTCTTTAAGTTTTCTTAGATCTTTGCGGTGTTCATCTTGACGCCGGGGCCCATGGTGGAGGCGGCGACGCAGGACTTGATATACTGGCCCTTGGAAGCGGCGGGCTTGGCCTTGATGATAGCACCCATGAGAGCGTTGAAGTTCTCAGCGAGCTTCTCGGGGCCGAAGGAAACCTTACCGATGGGGCAGTGGATGATGTTGGTCTTGTCGAGACGATACTCGACCTTACCGGCCTTGGACTCCTGAACAGCCTTGGCGACGTCGGGAGTGACGGTACCGGCCTTCGGGGACGGCATCAGGCCCTTAGGACCGAGCACCTTACCGAGACGGCCGACAACACCCATCATGTCAGGGGAAGCGACGACGACGTCGAAGTCGAACCAGTTTTCCTTCTGGATCTTCTCGACGAGGTCCATCTCGCCGACATAGTCAGCGCCGGCAGCCTTGGCAGCCTCAGCCTTGTCGCCCTTGGCGAAGACGAGAACGCGGACGTTCTTGCCGGTGCCGTTGGGGAGGACGATGGCGCCGCGGACCTGCTGGTCAGCGTGACGGGAGTCGACGCCCAGCTTGACGTGCAGCTCGACGGTCTCGTCGAACTTCGCGGAAGCGGTCTTGCAGATCAGGCCGAAGCCCTCTGCGGCGTCATACTGAGTGTTCTTTTCGATCTGCTTTGCAGCATCCTGATACTTTTTACCTCTAAACATTGTTCACACCCTCCTTATTCTTCGACGACAACGCCCATGGAGCGTGCGGTACCGGCGATCATGCTCATCGCGGACTCGAGAGTGCTCGCGTTGAGGTCACGCATCTTCATCTCAGCGATCTTCTGGACAGAGGCCTTGGAAATGGTAGCGACCTTGGTCTTGTTGGGGACGCCGGAGCCAGACTCGATGTTGCATTCCTTCTTGATGAGGACGGCAGCGGGAGGAGTCTTGGTGACGAAGGAGAAGGAACGGTCGGCATACACCGTGATGACAACGGGGATGATGAGGCCCATGTCGTTCTTGGTGCGCTCGTTGAATTCCTTGGTGAACGCAGCGATGTTGACGCCGTGCTGACCGAGCGCGGGGCCAACGGGGGGTGCGGGAGTTGCTTTGCCTGCAGGGATCTGCAGCTTAACGTAACCGGTGATCTTCTGTGCCATGAGAGGCACCTCCTTAATATTGAATGTGGTAACGACCGGCGATTCCGGCCGCCCTTGGCGAGACTGAACGTCTCTCCCACGTTTGCCGCATACGCGGCTCATCGCTTTTAGCGGTGATTACGGTTCTACGACCTCGACCTGATCGAGCTCCAGCTCGACCGGCGTTTCGCGTCCGAACATGGACACGACCACGCACACCTTGTTCTTCTCTGCGTCGATCTCTTCGACCGTGCCGAGGAAGGACGAAAGCGGGCCGTCGGTGATCTTGACCTGATCGCCGACATTGTAGCGCACGACGATCTCTCGCCGTTCCATGCCGAGCGCCAGGACTTCCTCTTCCGTCAGAGGAATGGGTTCATTGTTCGCCGTGCCGACAAAGCCGGTCACGCCGCGAATGTTGCGGATCAGATGCCAGGTGTCGTCCGTCATGATCATCTTGACAAGCACGTAGCCCGGGAAGACCTTGCGCTCGACTTCCTTCATATCGCCCGAGTCGGTCACTTCCGTGACGGTCTCCAGCGGGATCTGGATATCGAGGATCATGTCCTCCAGATGACGGTTGGCGACGAACTTCTCGATGGCCGTCTTGACTGCGTTTTCATAGCCGGAGTAAGTATGCGCGACATACCACTTAGCATTATCAGCCATGACTGCTCTCCTGTCAGCCCGCGAGACCGATCAGCAGGTGCACTGCGGAAACGGCCACGTAGTCGAAGATCCAAATGCAGGCGCCGACGGCGAGGGAGCACAGCAGCACAGTGCCGGTGTTCTTCGCGGTGGTGGATGCAGTGGGCCATACGACCTTTTTCAGTTCGCTTCTCATTTCACGGAACCATTTGGCGCGGTCCTTTTTCTTCTTTTCTTCTGCCATGTTTCAACAACCTTTCCTAATTACTTGGTCTCGGTGTGGACGGTGTGCTTCTTGCAGAAGGGGCAGTACTTGTTCAGCTCAAGCTTGTCCGGGGTGTTCTTCTTGTTCTTCATCGTGTTGTAGTTTCTCTGCTTGCACTCGTTGCATCTGAGCGTGATCTTAATGCGCATCTAACGGCACCTCCTTATTTACTCAGCTCCGTTTGCCAAAAGCGGCACGAAGCTGGCGATTGCCTCCCTGCTCTCAAATTTGAGGGGTGCTTTTCCCTTGCGTGCCGAGAAGCAAAAGCGCGCAAAAAGAAAGCCCTCTTTCACAGGTAAGTAAGATGATACCACATGTCATGTCCAGCCGTCAAGCACTTTTTGCACGTTTTTGCAGAAAATCACGCAGATTTTGCGCTCTTTCCCCTGTTTTTTCTCTCCCGCTGCCTCTCTTGACGCGATTTTTTCCGTTTCCGCACGCCTCTTCCCTGCCCCGTGCTTGCTTTTTGGGCGAAAATCCTGTATGCTGGCAGTCAAAAGAAACGCTCAGGAGGCAATTTTATGAAGATCATGGCCATCGACTACGGCGACGCGCACACCGGCGTCGCGATCTCCGATCGCACGCTGACGCTCACTGGATTTTCGACCGTTATCACCGCGTACCGGCCCGAAGCGGTCATCGAAAAGCTGCTGCCGCTCATCTCCGAGCACGAGGTCACAGAGCTCGTGCTCGGCCACCCGCTCAACATGGACGGCACGCGCGGCCCCCGCGCAGAAAAGGCCGAGGGCTTTGCCGAGATGCTGCGCGAGGCCACGTCGCTCCCTGTCACGCTCTGGGATGAGCGCCGCACGACCGTCGACGCGCACAATATTCTGTTGAATAATGGCAAGCGCGCCAAGGAGCGCAAGAAAACCGTCGACGCCGTCGCAGCGAGTCTGATGCTTGAAGGTTACTTAACCTTCAAAAAACGTCAAGGGTAACATATCACAGCGCGGCAGCGCTGTACTTTGTTCCCCTGCGCCGCACAGGGGAGCGGGACAAAGGGGCCATTCTCTTTCGCAAAAGAGAACGGCCCCTTTGAAACCCCAAGAGAAAGGCTTTTGATTGGCAGTCTGAGGCTTGAATGGCACTTATACCTCCGGAACGGGAATGCCTGCGCGCGGCGGAGCCGCGTTTAACGTTGCTATACGATTTGCCTCTGCTCCTACTACCCGCTGCCGCTCTGCCCATCTTGTAGAGGTGCAGACTAATTCCCGTCTACCGCCAGTCTCCACAATGCGGCGAGCGCAGCAATGCCGCATTCCGCAAGCAGTCTGCCGCCCAACTACCGTCACTCGCGCCTCACGATAGTAAGGCGCGGTTGAGACTGGTATCGATTCGCAGAAGATTCATGGCGAAGCCAT